>Ga0187892_10000947_pt1 | contig 71455 bp, 52 predicted proteins | sample MA1701073metaG_FD_139345 | JGI IMG/M metagenome (GOLD analysis project Ga0187892, IMG submission 139345) | Bio-ooze microbial communities from a basaltic lava cave in the Kipuka Kanohina Cave System on the Island of Hawaii, USA - MA170107-3 metaG ...
AAACTCGTCTTGGAATGTGACTCGTCGGTGGTGCTGTTTTTGAGATTGAATGTAACGCTTCACATTCACCACCTGTGACTGGCCTATCGAAAAAGCGCCATAGCCACTTTGCCAGTGAAAGTTATTGAATCCCGGGCCTTTCGTTTTGATCCACTTGGAGCTTTCGTTTTCACTTCTTCCACCAAGTCGGCAATCGTAACCACTCGGCTCAAAGCAAAAAGTGAATGGATATGATCTTGGGTGCCATCAATTGCCAGAGCTGGCGACTTGAGTGCGCGGAAGATCTTGGCCATATACGGATGGAGTTCCACTTCAATCTCCGGCGTAATGAACGGTTCGCGGTGTTTGGTGCTGAAAATGAGGTGGATGAGGATCGAAGACAAGGATTGAGGCATGTCTTAGTCTCGCTTTCGTTATTTCGCGCTTTCAGCGCTTTTGGAAGAACTTACGACAGTCCTGGGCCGCTGGCCCAGGCTATTACATTTCGCGCCTTTGGCGCTGAAGAAATTCTTGGCGTTTCTTTCGAGTTTCTAGCCATTACAACTTCTCAAAATTATTTCTGACTTACTCTGGACCGAGCAATTAGTGGTACGACTGAAGGCCTCGTTTGATATCTCCAGTTTTTCTCCACGAATTCAGGTGATTCTGCGGGCGATGAAAAAACATGGGATGTTCGTAGCCGACAATGGCTCGAACTGGTTCATCAGCGGCGCGCCGGATCCGCGTTGGAGTGATGACGAATTGCGCGCGCTGAAAACTATTCGGGGCTCAAGCTTCGAAGTAGTGCAGATGGGAACGATCGTGACGCAGTGAGCGTTTGTCAGCGATGGGACTTGCTGAAACTCGCTGTCAGGAAAGAATCATTTTCCATTTTCCATTTGTCATTGGTCTCTGAGAAACCAGGCAACTCCCGTAAGCTCGTGTAAGGAAGGGGGCAAGCGAAGTGTCGCGCAGCGACACGGAGCGCGCCCCCGCTCAAGTCGCATTTCAATTCAACTTGAGTGAACCAGCTTGCCTGATCCACTTTACGATATTCCTATGGATGCTAAGCGGGGGCGCGCTCCGTGTCGCTGCGCGACACTTCGCTTGCCCCCTTCCTGACACAAGCTTGCGAGTCTTAAGTAGTTTCTCTGAAACCAATGAGAAATGGAAAATGGAAAATGGAAAATGGAAAATGATTCCTTCCTGACTGCGAGTCTCTCCGGATCTGGAGTCTTTCGAGCAGGCGTGCGCTACGGGCCGCGGCGGCGCGTGCCTCGAGTAGTTTGACAGCCGAAAACGGCTTGTATAGTCTGCCATTCTAAAGTGGACCGCTCACCCAGCGCTGGAATCACCGACGTTGCCCGCGTCGCCGGCAGCGATTCTTTGATTTGGAGTAATAACGATGATCAAGCGATTCTACCTTCCCGTCGCGATAGCTCTCTGTTTTCTGGTGATTGTCCCCGACAGCCGACCGGTTTTCGCCAAAGACAAGTGGATCAGCGTACGTTCTGAAAACTTCTTCCTGTTGAGTAACGGCGGCGAGAAGGATTTACGGCGAGTAGCGGCGCGACTCGAGCAATTTCGCGAAGTCTTAACCCGTTTGCTGCCCACCATAAAGTTTACGTCCAGCGTCCCCACAACTGTAATCGTCTTTAAGAGTGAAAGTTCCTACCGGCCCTTCAAAGATTCTGCAAACACTGCAGGCTATTTTCAGCCAGGTCCAGACGTAAACTACATCACGTTAACGACTGAACTTCAGGGTAATCAGAATACTTTCAACGTCATCTTTCACGAGTACACCCATCTACTGGTAAACAACACATTAGGCAACGCGCCAGCGTGGTTCAACGAAGGATTAGCCGAGTGTTACAGCACCTTCAGTATCAGCGATGATCAGAAAGTAGTGCTGGGAACACCCATTGCCAATCACGTCTACCTTCTGCGCGCAAATAAGATGTTGCCCTTGAAGACTCTTTTTCAGGTCGATCACAAATCTCCTTATTACAACGAGCGCGACAAGCAAAGTATCTTCTATGCGCAGTCGTGGGCCCTGATGCATTACCTGATCTTTGGCAACGGCGGTCAGCGAGTAGCTTCAATGGGCAAGTTTCTCAATTTGGCGGATGCCGGCATGCCAATGGAGGAGGCATTCCAGCAGGCGTTTCAAACCACTTATGAAAAAATGGAAAAGGAGTTGCGAGAGTATATCAAGCGCGACCGCTACCCGGTTACCAGCGGACATTTTGAGCGAAAGCTCGAGGTTGATACGGATCTGCAAGTCGGAGCGATTACTGAGGCCGAAGCGCAAGGCTATCTAGGCGACCTTTTGTTGCACAGCAATAGAGCTGACGCTGAAGGCTATTTAAAGAAGGCCTTGGCGCTTAATCCCAATCTTCCACTCGCCAATGCTTCCCTGGCAATGTTGCGCGTCCGCCAGGGAAAGATCGACGAAGCGCGCCAGAGTCTGGAAAAAGCCGCTTCTGCTAATTCTCAGAACTATCTCATTCACTACTACTATGCCTATGCGTTGAGTCGCGAGGGCATGGGCGAGACGCAAATCGTTACGAGTTACGCTCCGGAACTACTCGAGAAGATGAGAGCGGAGTTGAAGAAGTCGATCGAATTGCGGCCGGATTTCCCCGAGTCCCACAGTTTATTGGCTTTCGTCAGTCTGGTAAGCGGTAGTCAGATCGATGAATCCACGGAATCGCTGAAGCGTTTGCTCAAAACCTCCCCTGGAAGAAACGACTTGCAGTTTATGCTGGCGCAGCTCTATCTGCGCAAGCAGGACCTCAAGGCATCGCGGCAAATATTGGAACGACTTAGCCAGAACAGCGCAGATGAAGAAGTTCGGCAGCAGTCAAAAGCACTCTTAGCTCAGCTGATATCCAACGAAGAGAATGTGGCGCGTCATCAGGCGTTCCGAGAAAGCCGAGCAACGGACTCTCGCGATAAGCCGGCAAATTCGGAGATCGTGGTTACGGCCGACCAGGTCATAGACCCCAAGACAGAAGATCCGAATCAATACCTACGCGAAGCATTGAGAAAACCAGCGGCTGACGAGAGCCAGGCCGAGGGCATTCTGGTGAGAATTGACTGCGACGCCAAAGGAATAACTGTTGTGGTGAAAGCCGGCGAACGACTTCTGAGACTAAAGGCTGAGAATTTTGAGAGTTTGGACCTGACGACCTTCAGCCCAGACGTGGCTGGAACTATCTCTTGCGGCGCGCGCCAGCAGGAGAATGCGGTAATTGTTTGCTACTTGCCTAAGAGCGATACAAAGAGCAAAAGCGACGGCCTCGTACGCTCCATCGAGTTTGTGCCAAAAACCTTCAAACTGAAACCACAGCCTTAAGGAGTAAAGAGAAAGGGCGCCACATTGCGGCGCCCTTTCTTCGTAGATCTCAACTCAGTTTCGAAAAATCAGTTTTCCTTGGAGCTGGCCACGTTTCGCCTCGGACCCTGCAACTGCTTCATCAGTTCACCCACAGCTGCTTCGAGTTGACGATCCCGCCCGGCGAGAGCGTCGGCTGGCGAGTTATCAACCAGCATGTCAGGTTGTACGCCGTAGTTTTCCATGTTCGTGCGCTTGGGATCGGCAAGAAAGACTCCGACTCCTGGCGTGCGGACGGTGGAACCATCGATCAAACTATATCTGCCGGTTCCAATGACAGCGCCCATCGTCGGTGTGCCTATCACCTTGCCCAGTCCGAGAGCACGGAATCCGGCAGGAAACATTTCCGCGTTTGATGCCGAACGCCAGTTTTGCAGGACGACTTTCGGGCCGAAGAAACCTGCAAACGGCCGGCCGGTCGCTTCAGTGCCCCGCGGTTGCCAGATCTGGTATTGCCTTTGTACCAGAATCGCTAGCAGCTCCTGTTCGATATTGCCGCCGCCATTCCAGCGTTGATCGATTACCAGCGCTTCCTTGTTCCGAAACTCACGGATCTCCTTCTCAAACTTTCTGAGCGACGGCTGGTTCATCGCCTGGATATGAAGGTAGCCAACTCGTCCACCCGAGAGTTCGTCGACCTTCTTTCGTCGATCTTTGACCCAACGATCGTAACGTAACTGACTGTAAGGGCCCTGACTGATGGTTTCAATCCGTGTGGTCCAGGCGCCCTCGTCAGCTGGTTTGTTGTTGAAAGTTACTTCGCTCTTGCGATTGAGACGGTTGTTGAGGAGCTGCCAGTAGTTATCGCCGGCGCGCACCGGCTTACCGTTTATGGCCAGGAGATAGTCGCCAACGTTAACGCGTACCCAGTCTTTATCAGCCGGACCATCTTCGTAGATATGCGTCACGCGATATCGACCTGCAGCGCTGTCGGGTTCAAGTTCAAGACCGAGATGACCTGTGGAGACACCTCCACTTGCAGCACCCCGCGGAGGGGGTGCCGCGCCGGTGTGTGAAGCATTCAACTCGCCAATCATTTCGTTCACGATGTTGAGCAGTTCCTGCCGGTCGCCGACGAACTCTACGAGAGGCCGATACTTTGCGCGTGCCGCGTCCCAGTTCATGCCGTGCATCTGTGGATCGTAGAAACGATATTTCATCGTGCGCCATGCATCGTCGAACATCTCCGCCCATTCTGTCGGCCGATCCACACGAACGCGCACGTTGAAGTTTAACCGCCGGCGGGGTGCATCACCGCGCGCAGAGCTTGCTGCCGCGGCTGCCCCACCTGCCGGAGATGCGGACAACGGCACTGAATAAACTGAATCGCGCTCGATGAAATAAAGCGTGCGCCCATCGCGAGCGACAGCCAGACCAGATATGCCGCCGCCGAAGCCGCCACCACCACCGCCTTGCCCGGCTTCTTCGCTGGGTGGCTGGCCTGAGGTGACACGTGTCAATCGCTTGCCATCGTCCTGTATCGAGTAGACAACTGGAACACTGGCAATCCCAGCCGGCTCGCTCGTTACAAAAACGATCGTGCGGCTATCGGGCGCCACGGTGTAGGCCGTGATCGGAAACGGCATACGGGTCACTTGACGTGTACGCCGTTTCAAACCCGTCCAATCCATCTTGATTTCTTTCGGTGGCTGACGTCGTTCGCCTGCGGCGCGACGAGCCGCACCCCCGCCCTCTCCTGGTTCTCCCGATGCTGGAGACGCAGTTTCCGACTCGGCTCGCTCTTCAGCGTCATCGGGATCACGTTCGAGTCGTTCCAGGGCTACTGAATAAATCTGCACAGAATTAGGAGTGACTCCGCCTGAAGCTTCAATTCTCTGGAAGAAAAGCTTGCGCCCGTCTGGAGCAAACTGGGGATTGACGTCGGTGTTGGAATCAAACGTAAGTTTGTGGGGTTCCTTTTCTGCGCCTGAAGCCGCGATCACATAGATATCGGAGGTGCGAGACACGTCAGACTTGGAATAGGCGATCCACTTCCCGTCAGGTGACCAAACTGGCGTCCCGACGTTTCCGTAGTTCGACGAATCAAGTTGGGAGACTTGCTTGGTGTTGACGTCAAGCTTTCGCAGCTTGCCGTCCGAAGTAGTGAAGGCAATTTCTTTGGAATCAGGCGACCAGTTGTAACCAAACTTCAAAGCATCGATGTCGGTAAGTTGGCGCGCTTCGCCGGTCCCATCGGTCAAGGAAACATAAATCTCCTCACGTCCGCTGCGATCGGAAACAAACGAAAGAGATTTACTATCGGGCGAGTAGTTTACAAATCGATCGCGCGCCGGGCCGTCAGTTATCTGCTTGAGATCCCCCTCCTCAACAGGCGCCGTAAAAATCTCTCCGTGAATCGAGAACACGATGCGCCGAGAAGATGGCGCGAGATCGTAGTCGTCGATCTGGGAACTGAAAGTTTGTACCTCAGAGAGATTCTCTTGAGTTTCGGCTGCGATATTGAGGTTAATTGGAGTCGCTTTCCGGCTGTTGACGTCAAGCTTCCAGATTCCGAAATCATGCTCGAAGACGATCACGCGTCCATCCGCGCTGACGGCAGGCCAGCGCACGTCGCCACTCTTGAACGAGGTAACCCGGTCAGCTTTTCCACCCTCGGCCGAGATGCGCCAGATATTTGTGAGGCCATTGCCGTCGCGGTCACTGACAAAGTAGATCGAGCCATCGTGTGCCCACATGGGCCACGAATCGTGTCCGTCGAAGTCAGTAATCTGAGTGAAACTCTTGGCCGCAACGTCCATCACCACGATGTCGCTTTGATTGGAGCCGCGATAATACTTACGCCAGTAGACCTGCGACTTGGGGTTGTACGCGAGTTTTCGTCCATCGGCCGAATAAGCCCCCTGCACGCCCATGTCCGTGCCCGCCCTGGTCGGCATGCCGCCATCAACGCTGGCGACATAGAGCTGCGCGGCGAAGTCTTCACCGCGATTGCTGCTGAAGAGCACGCTCTTTGAGTCAGGCCGCCAGCCGAGCACAGTGTCGTCGGCCGAGTGATAAGTAAGTTGTTTCGCGGCGCCGCCTTCTGACGGTATGAGGAAGACGTCGAGATTCCCATTTCGATCGCTGGAGAAAGCGATCCACTTGCCATCGGGCGAAAAGCGACCGTAGACATCACGCGCGCGGTTGACGGTCAGCCGCTGGATGTTTTGCCCGTTTTCGTCCGCAGTCCAGATATCGCCAAGATAGCTGAAGACTACGCGTCCGTTGTGATAGTGGGGATAACGCACAAGTCTCGCTTCGCGGGCAAACACGAATGACGAGGCACATATGATCAGCGCCAGTGCGGACAGAGAGATCTTCTTCATGTTATTGAACCTCGGGTTTTCTGAAGGATGGAAAACTGCTTGCCTGGAATGCGGCTATATTATAACACTCGAAGCCTTTTGTGGCATGATACGCGAACACTGGATTCTCATCTGAAAGGAGTCTTCATTGATCACCTGCCGCAAGATGACCGCCCCAGACGTGCGCGTGGCCTTCGACATGTTGAGCGCCTTTCTCCGAGAGGACGAACACTACCTCGCCAGCAGTCAGGCCTATGGAGATCGGGGCATCCAGGGCTTGAACGACGCACTCTACCTGTTTCTCGAGCACCCTGACCTCGGCTTTGTTTGGCTGGCTTACGACGACGACGGCGTGGCGGGTATTTGCGTGATCTGCTACGCCATCTCAACCTCGATGGGCTCGCTGGTCGCGAAGCTTGATGACGTTTCGGTGAAACCTGATCGGCGCGGCGCCGGCATCGGCACGGTCCTGATTGAAGCCCTGAAAGAACAGTTAAAAAAGGAGTCGGTGACGCGCATTGATGTGGGCGTGCATCTCGAGAATCCGCAGGCGCGAAGGTTCTACGAACGGCTTGGGTTTACGTCGCTGAATGAAGAGCGCCTGGCGTGTGTGATTTGAAGAAGAGATTAAGCCGGAAGGAAACCCGCCACAGATTTACACGGATAAGCACGGATCTGAAAAGAGAAAACTAGCCGCGGATTTACGCGGATGAACGCGGATCTGAAGAAACAGTTTGCTTGAGTCACTCCCTAAAAGCTTCCGGAAACAATTGACGGCTTTCCTGCTCAACCTTACTGATGGGTAGTCTGTCTAACTGATGGGTAGTCTGTTTTTCTCAGATCCGCGTTCATCCGCGTAAATCCGCGGCTAGTTTTCTTTTTCAGATCCGTGCTTATCCGTCTGAATCTGTGGCGGGTTTTACTTCCTCGGCAGATTCGCTATCTCTTCAAAATATTTAGCGAAAGCCACCATCCCACCCGAAGCTTGTTGCCAGTCGAAGTTTTCATTCGGCGCATGGTAGCCGTGCTCAGGCAAAGATAGACCGAGAAACATGATTGGGCATTTGAGCACCTTTTCAATGCTCGTCATTGCTCCAATCGTGCCTCCGTCGCGAACGAAAACGGGATCTCTTTTGAAAGCAAACTTCACCGCACGCTTTAATGCTTCCGGAAGTGGGCCTTCCACCGAAGTTCTAAACGCCGGCGCCATCGACTCGAAGTGAACCTTCACATCCGGATTGCTTTGTCTCACCGCGGCCTTAAGTAGCTGCGCCAGCTTCTTCGGGTTTTGTCCCGGTACCAGTCGGCACGACGCTTTAACTTCGCCCCGCGGCGGCACAATAGACTTCACCCCGGGTCCCTGATAGCCGCCGGCCACGCCGTGAATCTCAAGTGTAGGCATTCCCCAGATACGTCTCATCACCTCGAGATCATCTTCCGTGCGCATTGATTTGAGTTTGTGGGCCTTCTTGAAGCCTTTTGCAGAGAAGCCGGAGTTACTCCAATCACGCAGCTCTTTTCTGGTTGGAGGGATTACGTCGTCGTAGAACCCTTTTATCTTTACTCTGCCGCTGACAGGATCGTAGAGATCACAAACCACCTTCATCAGTTCGCCGATGGGATTGCGCGCGGCGCCTCCAACTTCGCCTGAATGTGCGTCGACAGTTGCCGTTTCCAGACTTAGAAGAAATCCCATCAGACCCCGCAACCCTGCAGAGTTTGCGGGACGTTGTCGAGAAACCCAGACGGTATCTGACACAACCACTGATTCAGTACGAAGATCCGCAGCAGCCTTCGAGATGATCTGCTCGAAATTTGGTGAGCCGATCTCTTCCTCGAATTCCCAAAGGAAGCGAATGTTGATGGGCACGCCGGCTTCGTGTGCCGCCCGCGCGCCAAACAACGCTGCCAGCGCCGGGCCTTTGTCATCAGTGGTGCCCCTACCAAAGTAGCTATCGCCCTTGCGCGTCATCATGAAGGGCTCGGTTTCCCAGGGTTCAGTCTCCTTCGACGCGGGCTGCACATCGATATGGTTGTACACGGTAACGGTCGGTAAGCTCTTGTCCTTGTCGAAAACCCCGTGAACCACTGGATTGCCTTTAGTGGTTTGGTAAACGTCGGCTCGTCCGCCATAGCCGCGCAGTGTCTCAACCGTCAGGTCGACACCTTTTCGTATGTCCTCTGCATGAGCCGGATCGACGGAAACGGTCGGCGTTTCGACAAAACGCTGTAAGAGGTTTTCGTATTCGTCCCTGTGTGACTCGGCAAAAGACACGAGTTGGTCGCGCTCCAGTTGATTAGGCATTCTTTGATCCTCCGCTCGGAACCATTAAATGGAGTCTTGTCCTGCTGAATTGTTGGTATTAATGGCAACCATAGTGCACAACGTTGGGCAACTTTGTCACGAGAAAAAACGGGAATTGGCCGCGGATCCATAAAAGAGAATTGGCCGCGGATTTGCGCGGATGAACGCGAATCAGAAAAAGGAAAGAATAAGCCACAGATTCCACGGATAAGCACGGATCTAGCAAAAGGACATGGTAACCAACTCCTGAATGGGCGCCGTCGAACAAGAGGACAGGGAAGACAACAAGTCAATATATTGCTGGTTCTTTCAGACCAGTGTCATCCATTCAATCTTTGGCTTCCGATTTTGGTCGATTCTAATCCGCGTTTATCGGCGAAAATCCGCGGCTATTTTCCCGATTCCCCAAAGACTTACCGGTTGACGACAGGCAACTTATCAGCCGAGGTGGAACACTAACCGACGGCACTTTGAATAAGCCCCTGGGACGGAAGAACGTTCGTCGCCTGGGGCAAATCTCATTGACCAAGCCGGTCCGAAACGCGGCAACGCCGGACAGAAGACCCTGAACATTGGCTACGACAGCCGCGTATATTTCAACGCCTTAGGTCGTTCGTGCTATTCTGGCTGCCCGTTTTTGCCGCCGACGTGGTCAAGCCGGGTAGAAACAGAGAATTCATCGAGATAGAACAACTTAGGAGGGTTGCGTGAGAAGAAGTTCATTGTTTCCGGGCATCCTGTTTTTAATGCTTGCTCTTTCGATCCCCGCAATCATATTTGCCCAGCAGGGCCGATCCGCGCGACGCCAGCCGAGCACTCCTCCTGAACGTACGTCACCAACTACATCAGCCGCCACGGGGAAAGCAGTCGTCACGCCGGCAGTTGTTAAGACAGACGTCAACGAAGCGCTCTCGGTCATTCAATCCAACCACATCGATGGGAGAAAGCTGGACTACAACTCCGTTTTCAAGTCATCGATTAACGGAATGCTGAATGTTCTGGATCCGCACTCCACCTATTTCGATCCAATTGAATACGCGTCGTTCCGAACTGAACAGCGTTCGGAATATTTCGGCATTGGTGCAACGATTGGCGACCTGCGGGAAGGCGACCAGGTTAATACTTACATCCGCGCCACCTTTGAAGATGCACCAGCCGCAAGAGCCGGCCTCAGGTTTGGAGACCGCATCCTGGAAGTCGACGGAAAGTCGATGCGGGGCAAGACCTATCCTGAAGTTAGAAAGTTTCTGCTGGGTCCGCGTGGCACCGTGGTCAAGGTGACCGTGGAACACGCAGCATCGCGGCAGACCGAGACGGTGACGATTACGCGCGATGCGGTGCCGCTACCTTCGATTCCGCAAGCCTATATGGTCCGGCCGGGCGTTGGTTACGTCGCGATGACCGGCGGATTCAACACTACGACTTTCGACGAGTTTCGCGAGGCGTTGCAGCACCTACACTCGCAGGACATGAATATGCTGATCCTGGATCTGCGTGGAAATCGCGGTGGTCTACTCATTCAAGCAGTTAAGGTCGCCAATACCTTCTTGCAAAGCGGTCAGTTGATCGTGAAGCAAAAGGGAAGAATCCGCGGAAGCACTGAGCCCTTCCCTGCATTTAACGACAACCCGGACGCAACTCCGTTGGTTGTGTTGGTGAATGGTGACTCTGCATCGGCTGCCGAAATTGTTGCAGGTGCTTTACAGGATCATGATCGCGCCCTTATCGTAGGCGAGAACACGTTTGGTAAGGGCTTGGTGCAATTACCAATTCAACTTGAGTACGACTCAGCGCTACTACTGACGATCGCGAAATACTACACGCCTTCAGGAAGGCTGATTCAACGCGATTACTCAAGCGGCGGAGTCTACGACTATTACGTCCCAGGCGGTGTTGCTGCTGAGAAGAGGGACGAGAACAACGGCCAGGCCGCTCAGCCCCCGGGACCGGAAAGCCGGACCGATATGGGACGAGCAGTTTATGGCGGCGGTGGTATTACTCCGGATGAAGTTGCGAAACCGTGGAAGATTAGCGCGAGTGAAAACAAGCTCACGGATGCAATATTTGCTTTCGCGATGGAGCTGGCCACCGGACGGGTAGCCGGATTTGAGTCGTACAAGGTTCAGCGTCCGATTGAGTTTAGACACGATTTGAAATCAACCGACTTTCCTATTACCGATGCGCTGTTCAAAGAACTCAAGCGGTTCGTCGCGAGCAAGCCAGACTTGAAGTCGACGCCCGAACAAATGGAGCGATCGAGAGCTTTCGTTGAGAAGCAGCTTCGGTTTGAACTTTCGACGGCGGCTTACGGAATGATGGCCGCGTTGCAAGTGTTCAATGAAGCGGATCCGCAGATAGCCCGCGCCGTGGATGCGATGCCGCGGGCGCGTGAGCTCGCACAAGCCGCCAAGCGTGCACGTGCGCGTTCGTAACGGTTTCTTTAGTCTGAAGTGAAAAAAGGCCTGAGCATCGCTCAGGTCTTTTTAATTAGATGGTCAGTTCACTCCAACTTGAGCACTACCTTCCCGAAAGTCTCATTTGATTCGAGTCGAGCGTGGGCCTCGCGGACTTGGTAAATGTTGTACACACTATCGACCACCGGTTTGACTCTGCCATTAGCCAACAGCGGAACGACGTCTTCGGCGAAGAGCAGCGTTGCGCTCGCCTTCTCCTCCTCGGAGCGTCCACGCATAACAGTACCTAGAATACAAAGTCGCTTGCTCATTACCAGGCCGAGATCGAGTGTCGCCCTTGATCCGGAAGTCGTGCCGACGAGCATCATCCGTCCGCCCGATGCCAGGGCCTTGAGGTTAGCCTCCAGGTATCCGGCTCCGACCAGATCCAGTATCAGATCGACGCCGCGCCCATCGGTCCATTCATGTACGGCGTCGACCAGAACAGTCTTGTCCTCTCCTATGACCACAGCGTCACTTAGTCCGTACTGCTTTGCTCGATCGAGTTTGGATTCGGTGCGCGAAGTGCCGAATACTCTCGCCCCAGCCGCGTTACCAAGTTGGATCGCAGCTGTACCGACGCCGGAAGCCGCTGCGTGAACGAGCAGTGTCTCTCCGGTTTGTCGAGGGCCTTTGTCGATTCTCCTCAGAGCAAAGTCAGGATTCAGGCGGGTTAGACCGCCCTGGGTGAACACTGCATCATCAGCAGTAATGAAGGCCTCTGGAACTGCCGCAGCCGATACCCAATCAAGGTTTGCGGGAATCTCAGCGAGTTGATTCTCGGCGGTTGAGACAAATTCAGCCTGCGCGCCACCACCAATGATGCCAAAGACACGCTGGCCCGATGTCCAAAGACGAACCTGGTCGCCGATTGCCTCGACCTCACCCGCGAATTCAAGCCCGGGGATATCCTGGGGAAATCCAGCCGGCGCGGGATAACGGCCTAATCGCTGAAGAATATCGGCGCGATTCAGAGCGGCGGCCCGGACACGCACCAGTACCTGATCGCCCGTTGGGCTCGGCGGAGTTGGCACCTCTCGAATTTCGATTCCTTCAACTCCACCATGACTGACAATGGTGACGGCCCTCATTTTGTGGGAGATGGTAAATGGTTAATGGTGAAATGGTAAATCCAAAAGTTAGATAAGCTTGTGTTAGGAAGGGGGGCAAGGCAAGTCACATTAGATTGTGTTGGGAAGGGGGCAAGCGAAGTGTCGCGCAGCGACACCGAGCGCGCCCCCGCTCAAGATCCGGCAGAATCCTAGTTTGAGTCTATTAGCAGCTTATCGACTCTAAGTTGAATTGATATGAAAGTTGAGCGGGGGCGCGCTTCGCTTGCCCCCTTCCCAACACAAGCTCATGTAGGTTGCGCACAATTCGCTGGCCGCCTTCCTGAAAGGTAGATTTCCGTTGCCTGAATTCTTCCTGCTAAGTGGATAGTGGCGTGGTTTGTGAGCGTCGCCAGTTCATTTACGAATTACAATTCACCCTCTACGATTCATTATCAATCATGTCGGGCAAACTTCTAATCATCATCAACCAGACGGCCGCCAAAGCACGCCGAGCCTGGCCGGATATCAAGACAAAGCTCGAGCACCGGAAAGTCCAATTCGAAGCCTATGAGACTATTGCCCCCGGCGACGCTACGGAACGGACACGCAGTGCGCTCCGATTTGGGTTTACCACGATTGCGGTTGTTGGCGGAGACGGAACCCTAAGCGAAACAGCAGAAGGCTTCTTTGAGTTCGGTGTCGACCGCAACCGCCTTCCGTGGCCAATCAATTTCCCGGCGGCGCTGGCAATTCTCCCGGCGGGCACGGGAGACGACTTCGCTCGAGGTCTGATCGGGAACCGAGCGCCGGTTGAACATTGGATTGAAAAACTCATTTCACATCAACGGCAGGAGCGCGAGAACACGGTTCGCCTGGTCGATGTGATGTCGGGCACCTGCGACAATTTCACTCATCAGTTCATCTGCCTTAACGCCTCAACGATGGGAATTGGCGGCGAGACGGCTGCCCGCGTAGCAGCGCAAGGGAGTTTGATGCGCCGCCTTTCGGGAGAAGTGCGCTTCAGCGCGGCGGCTGTTGGCGCTCTGGGCGCCTGGCGTGAACGGCGCGTGCGCGTTTCGATTGATGGGCGCGAATCGATTGACGATCGAATGAATCTGGTTGGCGTTGCTAACGGTCTCTACGCCGGCGGAGGGATGATGCTGTCGCCGAAAGCGCGCGTGGATGACGGCAAGCTCGACGTCATCACTGCCGCGGGGTTGTCGCGCGCCGGAATCATTCGCGAGCTGCCGCGCATTCACCATGGTGGACACGTAGCCAACCCACGAGTGCGCATCGAGCAGGGCGAGAGAGTTTTGATTGAGACTTTTTCAGCAGCGGACGGGATGTTGATTGAAGCCGACGGAAACGTGCGCGGGAGAACGCCGGCGGAGTTTCGAATTATGCCGGGAGCGCTGCGGTTTGTTGTTTAGGCCAGAAGACCATCCAATTGAGCAAATTCGCTGTCAGCAAGGGGCAAGCGAGCGACAGTCCGACAGGCCCTCTTCCTGGCAGGTGAATGCTCAAGTGAAGTTGCTCACTTGAGTCGACCCCACATCCTACAGATTTTCCATCTCCGCCACTTTCCTCAACCGCCGGCGATGCCGTTCCTCTCCCGTAAACCGCGCACCGACAAATGCTCTCACGATCTCCAACGCCAACTCGACGCCGGTAACTCTGGCCCCAACGCAAAGCACATTGCAGTCGTCATGTTCGCGTGATTGGTGTCCGGAATAAGTGTCGCCGCAAAGTGCGGCGCGGATGCCGCGAAGTTTGTTAGCTGCCACGGCGGCGCCTACGCCGCTGCCACAGATGAGGATTCCTATTTCAACTTTGCCCGATTGAACCGCCTGACCGACTTTCAGCGCGTAATCAGGATAATCATCTGGCCACGATCCAACATGAGTGCCGAAATCAGTGATCTCGTGACCGGAAGTCACCAGTTCTTCAATCACGCGCTCATTGAGCGGATACCCGGCGTGATCTGCTCCGATGGCAATTCGCATGAATCACATCAGCTCGCGCGCATGCTTGACCACGTTCTCCACGTTGAAGCCAAGATGTTGCAACGCCAGGTCGCCTGGCGCTGACGCGCCGAATCGTTCGAGACTAATTACAGCGCCGTCCTGACCTACGTAACGGTCCCAACCCTGACGCACGCCTGCTTCGATAGCGAGACGAGCTGACACGGAGGGTGGCAGCACCTGGTCGCGGTAGTCTGCCGTCTGCTCTTCAAAGAGTTCCCAACAGGGCATCGAGACAACGCGCGTGGGTATGCCGTCAGGTTGAAGTTTTTCGCGTGCTTCAAGCGCCAGAGATACTTCGGAGCCGGTGGCGATCAGAATCAACTGAGGTGCATTAGCGTCGCCGGGTCCAGCGCTTCCTGACGATCGGGCTACGGCCCAGTCGGCTTCAGCTAGGATGTATGCCCCTCGTCGCAGTCCTTCCGCCGACGCGAAACTGCTGCGATCGATAAGCGGGACTTTTTGGCGAGTTAGTGCCAACGCGGTCGGGGCATTACGACGCAGAATGGCAAGTCGCCAGGCTTCACGCACTTCGTGATTGTCTGCCGGCCTGATCACAAACAGGTTCGGTATTGCGCGCAAAGCAGCCAGGTGCTCGATCGGTTGATGAGTAGGACCGTCTTCTCCAAGGCCAACTGAGTCGTGCGTGAAGACGTAGATCACCTGAACTTCGGAAAGCGCCGCGAGTCGAATAGCCGGACGCATGTAATCGGAGAAAGTTAAGAACGTGCCGCCGAAAGGAATCAGACCTCCATTGAGCGACATGCCCGTCAGCGTTGACCCCATGGCATGCTCGCGCACCCCAAAGTGAAGAATTCTTCCGTCGTACTCACCCGCTTCAAAATCACCACCGCCCTTGATGTCGGTGTTATTTGAGACACCGAGGTCCGCCGAACCGCCTATGAGCATCGGCATGTGTGGCGCCAGTGCGTTTATGACTTCACCGCTGGCCACGCGCGTAGCTACAGATTTGGCGTCTTCAAAACTCGGTAGATGTGTTTCCCAGTCACTCGGAAGATCACCTTTCATCGTGGTCGTCCAGAGACTGCCGAGGTCGGTATGCTTTTCGATATAGCTGTCTATCAAGCTGTTCCACTGCTGTTCCTGCTGCTCGCCGCGCTCGATCGCCTCGCGGTAATGAGCCAGCGCTTCGTCGGGCACATAGAATTGTTTGTCTTCCGGCCAGCCCAGATTACGCTTGGTTTCGCGCACCGCTTCTTCGCCCGGTGCGTCACTGTGAGCCTTGCGCGTACCGGCTGTCGGCATTCCGTAGCCGATGATGGTCTTCACGGAAATCAACGACGGCTTTGTACCAATGGATCTCGCTTCTCGTATGGCCGCTTCGATTGCATCAAGGTCGTTTCCATCGTCAACGGTCAGGGTATGCCAGCCGTAAGACTCAAAGCGTTTGGGAACATCTTCGGTGAAAGCCAGATCCGTGAAGCCCTCAATCGTGACCTTGTTATCGTCGTAGAGGTAGATCAATTTTCCCAGCTTGAGGTGGCCGGCCAGCGAAGCGGCCTCTGACGCGACGCCTTCCATCAGATCACCGTCAGAAACGATCGCATAGATGTTGTGATCAATTACCGGGAACTTGTCCTGGTTGAATTTCGCCGCGAGGTGCGCCCCGCCCATCGCCATGCCAACCCCGTTCGCAAATCCTTGCCCGAGCGGGCCAGTAGTGATCTCCACTCCCGGTGTCAGAACATTCTCGGGATGCCCCGGTGTTTTCGATCCCCACTGACGAAAGTTCTTGAGCTCATCGATTGGAAGGTCGTATCCGGTGAGATAGAGCAGCGAATACAGCAACATCGATCCGTGGCCGGCCGAAAGCAGAAAACGATCGCGATTTTCCCACTTCGGATTTTTGGGATTGTGGCGCAGGAACCGGGTCCAAAGAACATAGGCCATGGGAGCTGCACCCAACGGCAAACCTGGATGGCCCGACTGGGCTTTCTGCACGGCGTCGAGAGACAGTGTGCGAATCGTATTAATGCAAAGTTGATCGAGCTCAGGTGTGTTATCGGTCTGCTTTTGCATTGGCGCGCTCATGTTCTAGATTTGACCTCGGCTCAAGATTTGATTCTCGCTTAAACCCACCAGGATACACTCAGTGATCATCGACAAACTTTTCGTAGTATCTGATCTGTCGCTCCAGTCCTCTTTGATAGCGCTCATGGTGCGACATGTTGGGAGTAAACGTTCCTTCTTCCACCGGAAATCCTTCGATACTCTTTATTCTGCCCGTGGCTTCCAGAGCAAGCAAGGCGGCTCCGCGCGCTGACGCTTCAGGTGATGCTGAAAGCGTTACCGGACGACCCAGGACATCGGCAATTATCTGAACCCAAACTGGAGACGAGCGCATTGCTGTTCCTGAAGCAATGATTGCCGCACCGGGCGCGAAGGGCTCAAGATCTTTCGCAATCAAGGCGAAACGATAACCGATCGCTTCCATTGCGGCACGTAGAATTTCAATCGGCTCGGTATGAATTGTAAGACCGAGAATCGCACCACGAGCCTGTGCCGACCAACCTGTGCTGCGCTCGCCCGCCCAGAAAGGCAGAACCGTTAAGCCATGTCCATCTGGTTCAAGCGCCTCGAGAGCCGCTTCGATCGATTCGGAATTGTCAGTAGTAAGCATTGTTTCCCTTATCCAGCGAAACAACCCACCACCATCTGACAACGCCCCTCCGACAACCACCTTTCGTTCATCTGCTCGATAACACCACAATGATGGAGGCAACTCGGCCGGCGGCTCGCCCTCAAAAAGTACACGCATCGCACCGGAAGTTCCGATCATAAGCGCCACCCGATCCCGCGTGGTACAACCGCTGCCAATCGTATTAGCCGCTCCGTCGCCGATCGGCGCAAAAAGACGCGCCTCACTCAACTGTGGCCATCGGGCCGTGTACTGCCGAGCCATGCCTTGAAATATTTGGTTCTCACAGGCGACTTTCGGAAGACTCTGAGGGGTGAGACCGAGACCCTCAAGAAGTTCGCTGTCCCATTCCATCGTGCGTTGATTCAACAAACCCGTACCGGAAGCCATCGAGATACTGGCCGCTGTTTCACCAAAGAGACGCAAGACGAAGTACTCGCCAAATGATAACCAGCGATCACTGCGACCGAATGTTTGGGGTTCTTCCGCGCGCAGCGAGAGCAGCTTTGCGGGCCAGTAACTCGAATGAAAACGACAGCCGGTGCGAGCGTGGACCTCCGTTTCATTAAACTGACTGCGGAGCTGCTTAGCAGCCGAGGCGGCTCGCGTGTCGGCCCAGCCATAAACAGGCGTCGTCGCGGATCCGTCTGCGTCAACCCCAACAAGGCTGTGCCAAAAACAGGAGACGGCGATTAGATTGATGCGAGTGGGAGATTGTAAAGGTCGGTCAAATAACTCATCGATGGTTTCAGCAACCAACTCAAAGCAGGCTTCGGCGTCAGTGAGAGCCAGGTCGTCGCCGTAGGATCGTCTGGACTGAAGGCGCACCGTGGCCCCGTCAATTTCAGATCCTTTTTCGTCGAATAACGAGGCGCGGACTCCGGAGGTCCCGATGTCCAGAGCGAGCACTGCTGCCGGTTTCGATCCGGCCATCACGGAGACAACTTCAGGTGATGGCTCCAAACTTTCCCGGACCTCATCCAGCAGCGTGCTCATCTTGAGCGGTCAGGTTTTCCCTGGAAACCCCCAGGGTGATATCGGAGATGTTGATTACGAAGATTTCCGAACGACGCGCTTGAGTTCGTTGAAAAGAATCGCACATGACTCGGGTGTAGTCCAGTTTAAGAATTGCGCGTCTAAGCCACAGATGAACACGGATATACACAGATCAGAAGTCAGCACGGAAAACAGCGGGACTGTTCGCGCGGTTTACATTTTACTTTTTCAGTCTGATCCGTGCGTATCCGTGTTCATCTATGGCTGCAAACGTACCTAAAGAAACTGCTACAATCGTCACATGGATACGGAAACGCTCAATTGCCCCATGTGTGGCGCGGCTACCTCAACCGACGATCCGCTTTGCAGGTATTGCGAGGCCAGGTTGGCGACCGTTGCGTGCGCCTCCTGCTTCGGAATGATCTTTGTGGGCAGCAAGCACTGTCCTCGTTGTGGCGCGGCCGTCGCCCTGCGAGCGTACAGGGATCTTCCAGGCGGTCGTTGCCCACGCTGTAGAATCGAAATGCGGCCGGTTTCAATAGGTGAGACTAATGTTCAGGAATGCGAACGCTGCTCCGGCCTCTGGGTTGACGTTCCGTCTTTTGAAGAGATCTACGCTGATCGTGAAGAACAGGCAGCAGTGCTTGGTGCTGCGTCACCTGCACGGGTAAACGACGTTAACAAAATAGAGAAAGTACGATATTCACCCTGTCCGGTATGTAAACAACTGATGAACCGGATGAATTTTGATCGTTCAGGGGTGATTTTGGATATCTGCAAAGGACACGGCGTCTGGTTTGATCGCGATGAGCTGACCCGCATCGTCGAATTCATCCGCGCCGGTAACCTTGGGCCGCCACGCAACAAACACAAGGCGGAATTGGAAGAGGAGCGGAGGCGTACGTACAGGTTTATGACGACGATAGACGGTCCGAGGCCAATTGATGACGACTACTCGTATCGGAGTGTGGCTATCGCGTCGGCCGGAGATCTTCTAGATTTGTTGCGGGATTGACGTCAGCTGCTGATTCACGCCGCACAAGCGCGGATCTCAAAGCAACCCGTAGTCAATCCCATCTGATCCCCGGTCATCCGCATGCTTCCGCTGCTAGTACCATCAACCTACCTTTTTTCCCGCAGCGCTCGATGCACTTGCGCCGGTTTTAGACAACCGACTTTCAACTGCGCTCCAGTCGATATTCGAGAAGAACGCTTCGATGTATTTTGGTCGTTCAGTCTTGAAGTCGAGCAGGTACGCGTGCTCCCATACGTCCATCACCAGGATCGGCTTGAAGCCTGCGACGATCCCAACTTCGTGTAGTGATATCCAATGGTTTGAAAGACGATTGTTATCAGGATTCTCGTAGCAGATCGCCCAACCTACGCCTCGCATCTTTCCAACGCTGTCGAAATCCGTTTTCCAGATATCAAAACTGCCAAAGCCGGACTCAGCCGCTTTGAAGAATCGGGAATTTGTTTCCGGCGCTCCGGTAGCACCACCCTTCCTGAGATTCTCAAAGTAGTATTCATGCAGGACCATGCCGTTGTACTCAAACCCCAAACGTCGCGTGAGTTCGGAATAAGCAGGCATCTCTTCCTGATCTACCTTGCCGTCCTGAATAATCTCAGTGATCTTTTCCGTTAACTTGTTAGTCTCCTTCACGTAGCCTTCGTAGAGCTTAAAATGCAGTTCCAGCGTTTCATCTGAAATGCCCTGCAAGCCGCTGAGATCAAACTGTCTCGGTTTGTAAGAAACTGAACCACTCATCATTCACCTCCAATAAGTCCATTGTTGAACTGCCAAGACGCCAAGGCCGCGAAGAATTGGGTTGTAAGAAAGAAGTAGACCGGCGTCAACCCCCGACTATTGCGCGATGGTGTGGCGAATAGATTGAAAGGCTAAGGAATTAGTGTGGCGAAGAGAGGACGGGGTTCGGAGAGACAATAGGCCCTACAGGTCCTATAGGACCTATTGTTCTCTAAAACCTTTTCAGTTCTTTCCGAAGATCACCCAATCGCCGTGGGCTGTTCCCATGAAGAGTAGCAGTGGGAGAGACAACCACGCATTGGTTCGTGACGCGAGAAAGGCCTGCCGCGCCAGTTCGGGCGGGGCTGCAGGACCTGTGCCCGCCGTGGCGGCGATGATCCTCTTATTGTTGGGCCAAATAATTCCCCAGACGTTGAGCATCATAACTATGCCGTAAGCGCCACCGATGCCGATCGAATAAGTCTTGTTGCTGGCCCACGACTCTCCGCCGGCGGTCAGCATGCCGGCAAAAAACTTGAGAAGACCCCACGTAACAATCGCGATCAGGACGAGCATAACCACAGCAAAAACTCGACCGTCTTTGGTCAACGCCGGCACCTTTTTGACTATCAGGAACTCCACAATGAAAAGCACAATCGGATAAGTTAACCAGGCAAATAACACCCACCAAATGTTGATTGATCCACCCCCAATCGTGTTGGCGTTGGTAACGTCTCCCTTCAGCGTGTACATCGCAAAGTACATAAGCCCGGCAAGCACGGTTATGACGGCGCCCCAACGAAAATACCAAAGCGCGCGCGACAACAGATCGGGATTGACCTTTTTCTTGGTGTCTGGATCGAGAGCCTTTTGGAATGGAACATTGACCAGATTAAAAAAGTAGAGTAGGCCGATCCAGGTAATGCCTGCCACAAAGTGTGCCCAACGAAGAATGATTCTCGGCAGAGCCTCTCCTGTGGGTCCGTGAACTATGTCCTGAAACATAGCCAGACTGACGGGGAGATGAACAGTTGACTCGATAAGCATAGTTCCTCCGAATTTGGATATGGAGCTGCTGTTTGGCTGATTACGCGCGCAGATTACACCCAGAGTCGCGCCGCGTGCAATAAGGGAAAGTCGCGGCAAAGAATCCGAGGGAATTGCATAGAGCCAGGAGCGAGAAATGATAAACGGAAAATGATCTTCCTATTCGTCTAGCGGCCGCGGGCCCGCATCCATACCTCGGACGCTAGCCTGGTTGATCACTCGCACCTTGAGATCATCCTTGACCCGGATCTGGCACGAAAGCCGCACGTTATCAGCGAGCTCAGCTTCCATGGCGAGACGGTTGCGCTCAAGTTCCTCCATCGGTCCAGGGTCTCCATCTAGGATTTCGCAGCGACAGGTGGTGCATTTCGCGTTGCCCCCGCAGCGATGGAGGATGTCGATGCCGGCGTCTTCTATGGCCAACACTAACTTCTTTCCCTCAGGGGCTTCAAAAACTATTGTGCCGTTGGCAGTCTCAGCTTCGATCTTTGGCATGAGAAATTAGGCTCCCGAATTGTTGTTTGATTGCCGGATGAATGTGTCATAAGACGGGCGGTTGAGCAAGTTGAGAGCTTTTAGGGCCTAACCGCCAAGACGCCGAGAACGCCAAGACAATCCAAGAGGTAAAGAAGACATATGGCTGTGGCCGTATTAATTTACGCGTGTGTGTTCCTCTTCTTCGTCTTGGCGCTCTTAGCGTCTTGGCGGTTAGAGGTTCAGAGCACGAGTTCCATGAACATCGCGCTTTCGACTGGGTTCTTATAGTAGGGCGGGATCTCTTTGAATCCAAACGACTGGTACATTGCAATCGCCTCATTCATTTTGCCCGGAAGAGTGTCGAGTCGCATTCGCGAGTAGCCGATCTGCCGCGCCTCTTTGATGATTGCTTCTGCCAGTTTTCTCCCCAGACCTTTGCCGCGAAAGTTCGGCCGCAGATAAAGTCGTTTCATCTCGCAGGCGCCATCAGCAAGAGGCCGCAACGCGACGCAACCGCACACTTCAACAGCATCGTCGATGTAGGCTAAAAGCAAACGACCCTTCGGTGGAGCGTAGTCGCCAGGTAACTCGGCGAGTTCCTTTGTAAAGTTCTGGAAGCAGAGATCAACTCCCAGCCCGGCTGCGTACTCTTCGAACAATTCGCGGGCAGTAGCGATCCGCGCTGGTGAGTCAGCTTGTATAAGCGTCATGACGGTTTTAGGAACGTCCAGGGGATTTCACCTCCTATAAAAGAAAGCAGGCCCGAATGTCCCTTAGGACTTCCGAGCCCCGCAATCACGCACCGCGCGTTCGTTCCGTCAGACAGACATTCGGGTCTGTCACAATGTTTGCTTACGCCGTAAACGAAGTACCGCAGCCACAGCTTCCGGTCGCATTCGGATTCTTAAAAGTGAAGCCCGAGCCCATAACACCGGTCACGTAGTCAATCTCGACGCCGTTTAAATACTGTGCGCTAAACATGTCGACAAAGAGGCGCACGCCGTGTTCGTTCAGGATGAAATCTCCCTGGCGCGATTCCTCTTCGATATTCAAGCTGTATTGAAATCCTGAGCAGCCGCCCGGCACGACGCGGACCCGCAGTCCGGACGTTTCGGGCAGGCCCTCTTCGCTGGCCATAAATTTCTTGATCTCTGTGGCCGCGTTCTCTGTGACATTCAGCGTCACATTCGGCCCGGTTGTCGTACTTTGTGTCTCACTATGAGTGTGAGTATGAGTATGAGTAGCTGACATTCTTTCGTTCTCCCTCAATCAATTTCCGATTTCCAATTGCCGACTATGTCTACAGTTTAAGTATCGATGCCATTGGAAATTGGCAATTGGCAATCGGCAATCGGCAATCGGCAATGATCTTACTGTCCTTTACCCAAAACGACAAGTTCGGGCTTCATCGCCTCAATTGAGACCTGACGGGCCACCTCCTCCGCCACGGATCTAAACGCCTGGGCCTGCGGCGAATCGGGTTTGCTCACCACGATTGGCACCCCCCGGTCGCCACCTTCGCGCACCTCAATGCCCAAGGGGATTGACCCGAGGAATGGCACGCCGTACATGGCCGCCAGCTTGGCGCCGCCGCCTTCACCAAAGATGTCGTAGCGATTACCTGTGTCCGGGGCGATGAAGTAACTCATGTTCTCGACCACGCCGAGAATCGGGATTGCTACTGTTTCGAACATACGCAGCGCCCGCCGGACATCCGCGACGGCGACTTCCTGGGGAGTGGTCACCAGTACGGCTCCCTGGACGGGAACCAATTGCGCCAACGACAATTGAACGTCGCCGGTGCCGGGCGGCATATCAACGATCAGATAATCGAGCTCGCCCCACTTCACGTCTGACAAGAACTGTTTGACCAGGCCATGCAGGATTGGTCCACGCACGATCATCGGCTTGTCTCCAGGTTGGAGAAAGGCCATCGAAATTATGCGGACCCCATAAGCCTCAATCGGAATCAGCTTGTTAACCTCAACCTCAGGACGCGCGTCGCTGGCCCCCAACATCATCGGCACATTCGGTCCGTAGACATCTGCGTCCATCAATCCCACCCGCGCGCCATCGAGCGCCAGAGAGACCGCGACATTTACCGCCACTGTTGACTTGCCAACACCGCCCTTACCTGACGACACGGCGATAATGTTTCGGACGCCAGGCACAGTAACCTTTTCGCCGATCCCTCGTCCCTTGGGAACCTCCGCGTCCATCTTGACACTGACTGACTGCACACCCGGAATTGCTCCGACGAGTTCTTTGGCCGCGCTTTCCATCTCCGCTTTCACGGGACAAGCGGGGGTGGTCAGCACGATACGAAATGAAACATCGCCGCCTTCGATCCTGAGATCTTTGATGAAGCCGAGGGCGACGATATCTTTGTGAAGATCGGGATCCTTGATTTGCCGAAGGGCGTCCAGAATGAGTTGTTCAGATAGTTGTGACATGGTCTTCTAATTCGGATTGATGTGGAAACTTGATTATGCCGTAGCAGTGGGTGAAAGTCGACTTGGAGGTACTCTAAAGCTACAAAAGCTTGTGTCAGGAAGGGGGCAAGCGCAGCGCTCCCCCGCTGACTCACAAAGCAGATCGAGCTTAAGTGAAACCGCTGAACCGGGATTTAGTTCAGAACTTTTTGAAATCAGAGTTGGACGGCTATGGATTTTGAGCGGGGGCGCGCTGCGCTTGCCCCCCTCCTAACACAAGCTTTAGTAGCTTGAATAGTCTCGGTTTGCCTCCCCGTTACCAACGAGACATTCAAATTGGAGACATGCTAGCCTCATTGCGTTCCGATGAACTCAGATTCTCTCAAGCAACACTTCCTCGACCCAAAAAATGTAGGAGATATCGAAGGCGCCAACGCTGTAGGGTGCGCTGGCTCGCTTACCTGCGGAGCGACGCTGCGAATTAGTTTGCGTATAGATCAAACGCAGACGGTCAGGGATGCGAAGTTCAGGGCGGCCGGTTGTAGCCTGCTGATAAGCTCAGCCTCGGTCTTAACGGAGCAGGTTAAGAACATGACCACGGGAGAAGCCGCGGCTTTCGCTCAATCGCGCGAGGTTGTAGTCTCAGAGAATCGAGTAGTCGTTCCTGGAACGGAGCACTGTCCGGCTCTAGCTTGCCAGGCATTAGTAACGGCAGTCCGGCAGTATAGCGATGCAATTCGCAACGACTGGGAAGGCGACGAGGCATTAATCTGCACGTGCTTCTGCGTCTCGGAGCGAACGATCGAACGTGAAATCAAAGCCGGTGGCCTACGATCAGTTGCCGAAGTAACCAGGGCCTGCAGCGCCGGCGGCGGATGCCGCTCATGTTACCCGTTAATCGAGGATATTCTGGAAAGCGTCAATGCCGACCTGGAGGTGCAACGGGGTTCCGATTGACGGAGGCGCGGATCGATCAGAACCGAGGAGCGATAGCGACCGGGCCGTCGCCTCTCCGCTCAAGTTCTCGAAATTGACACGTATCAGCCTCCCGACTAAACCGGACTTGAGTGGAAGCGCGACGGCCCGGTCGCTATCGCTCCTCGGTTCTGATCCTGTTGCACTTCTAATTGATCGCAAATGGTAAATGACAAATGGAAAATGATCTGATCTACCTGGACAACAACGCCACCACTCGCATCGCTCCGGAAGTACTCCGCGCCATGCAGCCTTACTTATCAGAATTCTACGGTAACCCTTCATCAGCGCATTCGCTCGGCCGTCAAATGAACTCGGCTGTCGAACGTGCCCGCGAACAAGTTGCCCGACTTCTCGGCGCTGCTGAGTCCGGCGAAATCGTGTTCACTTCCTGCGGATCAGAATCTGACAACTGGGCAATTCGCGGCGTCCTTGAACAGCAGTCGGAGAAAAAACACATCATTACGACGCGAGTCGAACACGAAGCAGTCCGGAATCTTTGTGCGTCACTCGAGCAGAACGGATACGAAGTCACCTGGCTCGAGGTCGATAGTAAAGGTGAGCTTGACCTCGAAGACTTGCGGCGGGCGCTTAGGCTGGAAACAGCCCTGGTATCGGTGATGATGGCGAACAACGAAACTGGAGTGTTGTTTCCGATTGAACAAATTGGTCCGGTCGTTCGTGCGGAGTCTGCGGCGTTGTTCCACGTTGATGGCGTGCAGGCTGTTGGGAAAATTCCCATCTCACTTCGGGATATGGAAGTCGACCTGTTTGCAGTCTCGGGTCATAAACTCCATGCGCCCCAGGGTGTGGGCGCGCTTTACGTCAGAAGTGGAGTCAGGCTCGCTCCTTTCATAGTGGGTGGCAGCCAGGAGACTGGTCGACGTGGGGGCACTTCAGCTGTCCCGAACATTGTCGCTTTGGGTGCTGCCTGCGAGTTAGCAGGAATGCCGGAGCCTCACGAGACAATCAGAGGGCTTCGCGATCGATTGGAGGATGAAATCTTAAAAACAATCCCGAACGCCCGTTTGAATGGAACGGCAGACCGCAAGAAGCGTTTGCCAAATACTTCAAATATCTCTTTTGAGTACGTGGAAGGAGAAAACATCCTGATGCATCTGGATGAGGCGGGCATTTGTGTCTCTACCGGTTCGGCTTGTCACTCAACGACCCACGAATCGTCTCCCACGCTCTCGGCCATGAACGTTCCCTACACAGCGGCACAGGGTTCGATACGATTCTCACTGGGCCGCTACAACACCTCGGAAGATATTGACTACACGCTGCGGATACTCCCCGGAATCATCGAGAAGCTGGTAGAGATGTCACCTTATGATAAAGAGCTGCGGGCGCTTTATGCGGGTCGGGCGTAGGGAAATGCCACTAGGTCCATCCAGATCCACTGAGGCTCTTACAATGCGACGAATTCAGTTCTGAGGGACACAAGAATGAGCAAAGATTACAAAGGCAGGTCGATCGTGGATGCAGGGGCCTCTATTGCCGGCAGTGTCGCCGGGGCTGCGGTGAGAGTTTTTATTCCCGGATGTCCTTTCTGGAATAGCTGCGGGTGCTGTCGTTAGTGAAACCACGAAGAGAGTCCTTGGAGAATTTGCGGGTCGTCTTTTGTCTGCCAGAGAAGAGGTTAGAATTGGTGCGACTATCTCGTTTGCAGTAGTCAAGATTCAGAGCCGACTTGGAGCGGGCGAGCTCCCGAGAACGGACGGGTTTTTCGAAAGAGATGAATCTGGACGTTCAGATTCTGATAGCATTTATGAAGGAGTCTTACTGAAAGCTAAGAATGAGATCGAAGAAAAGAAACTGCGCTTTATGGGAAATCTCATTGCTAGTATCGCGTTCAACCCGGACATTTCACCCACCGTGGCACATTTCTATTTAACAAGAGCTGAAGCGCTCTCCTACAGACAGCTTTGTTTCCTTGCATTAGTCGCTGCGTCCTTCCTGACAGTGAATTTTCTCAGCTTGGATGGCCTTACCAATAAATTGTCTCCCTTGAATGCTTCATGAGATGTTATTGAGGCATGCTTCCCCTACCCTGCCTGCCCAACCCCACTGTGATACAATTTCTTCGCGATTCCGCCCCAGCTAACTTCCCGAGTCGGAGCAGCCGTTTAAATGTCCGCTGAACAATCCGTGCCAGACAAAACATCGTCTGTAGTTATCGCCAAAACAGCCGTAAATCGTCAGGCGCGCAAGGATAGCGTGAACTTGATGGAAACTGACGACTACGTCTGCCTCGAGCCGTCTGACTCATTATCTAAAGCCATCGAGGTCATGAAAAAGGACGAGGGTGGCTGCGCGATAGTGTGTGAGGATGGCCGGGTGGTGGGGATCTTTACCGAACGCGACCTGCTGACCAAGATAATCGGGGAGCCGGTAGATTTGAATGAGCCGGTCAGCAAGTGGATGTCGCCTGTCGTGGCCACTCTATCGCCGGATGCAACCATTGCCGACGCGGTCGCCGTGATGAATGAGAAGGGCTTTCGCAACATCCCACTCGTAAAGAACGGACAACTGGTTGGGTCAGTCTCCGTATTCGACGTGATTAGTTACCTGGCCGAGAGTTATCCGAAAGAAACGATGAACTTACCGCCGAATCCCGATCAGGTGATGGATAGCGAGCACGGAGGGTAACGATATTGCCAATTGCCAATTGCCGATTGCCAATTGGAAACTCGATTCTAAGGTTGGTCAAATCGGCAATCGGCAATCGGCAATCGGCAATAACTTGGGGGGCTTGATTCAATACTTATGAGCACAGTCATCGAAACACCTGTAGACCAGATCGATAAGAACCTGGAGGAAGTTGAAACTGTAACCATCCGCTTCGCCGGTGATTCCGGCGACGGTATGCAGTTAACCGGCACGCAGTTCACCAACACGTCCGCAGTTGTCGGTAACGACATCTCGACGTTGCCGGACTTTCCTGCCGAGATTCGCGCGCCAGCGGGAAGTTTGCCTGGTGTCAGTGGCTTTCAACTGAACTTTTCGAGCCAGGACATCAAGACGCCCGGCGATCAACCCAGCGTGCTGGTGGCTATGAACCCCGCGGCGCTCAAGGTGAATCTTGCCGATCTCGAAGAGGGCGGCACGATCATCGTCAATACTGACGGCTTCACAGCGGAAAATCTGAAGTATGCCAACTACGCTTCAAATCCGCTGGAAGATGGTTCGCTAGCCGGCTATCGCGTACACAAGCTGCCCGTCACGACGCTCAACATGAATGCCCTCAAAGGTAATGTTGAGCTTTCCCGCAAGGAGATTGATCGCAGCAAAAACTTCTTCGCGCTCGGCGTGCTCTACTGGCTCTACGATCGGCCCATGGACAATACGCTCAACTGGATTCGCTCGAAGTTTTCCAAGAATCCCGAGCTGGCGAAAGCGAACGAAATCGCCTTGAAAACCGGCTACAATTTCGCCGACACCACCGAAGTCTTCACCACACACTATCGAATCAAGAAAGCCAAGATCGCTCCGGGTAAGTATCGAAAGATCACCGGCAACGAAGCGACTGCGATTGGTTTCGTCGCCGCTTCACAGCTTGCGGGCCGGCCGTTGTTTTATGGTTCCTATCCAATCACCCCGGCGTCAGACATCCTTCATGAATTGGCGCGACACAAGAGCTTCGGCGTGAAGACGTTTCAGGCCGAAGACGAGATTGCGGCGGTTTGCGCGGCCATCGGCGCCAGCTTCGCAGGACAGATCGGACTGACAGGAACATCAGGCCCGGGAGTCGCCTTGAAGCAGGAAGCCATCGGTCTGGCAGTGATGACTGAGTTGCCGCTGGTGATCATCAACGTGCAGCGCGGCGGTCCGTCAACCGGTCTTCCAACCAAAACTGAGCAAGCTGATCTATTTCAGGCGGTTTGGGGACGAAATGGTGAGTGCCCGGCAATCGTGGTTGCTCCGTCGACACCGGCGGATTGTTTTCACATGGCAATCGAAGCCGTGCGCCTGGCGTTCAAGTACATGAGCCCGGTCTTTTATCTTTCGGATGGCTACCTGGCAAACGGCGCCGAACCCTGGGCCATTCCAGAGGTGAACGAACTGCCGAAAATCGAAGTCACGTTCGCAACCGATCCCGCCAACTTCATGCCCTATTCGCGCGATCCCGAAACGCTGGCACGGCCTTACGCGATTCCAGGTACGCCGGGTCTCGAGCACCGCATCGGTGGCATCGAGAAGCAACACATCACCGGCAACGTCAACTACGATCCTGAGAATCATCACTTGATGGTCAAACTGCGGCAGGAGAAAGTGGATCGCGCCGCCAACGATGTTCCGCTGGTAGAGATCTTCGGAGAGCCGACGGGCAAGGTGCTCGTTCTGGGTTGGGGTTCAACTTACGGCTCAATCAGTTCGGCCGTAGAAAAACTGCAGGCCGAAGGAAAGAGCGTTTCCTCAGCGCATCTTCGACACTTGAACCCATTCCCGAAGAATTTGGGCGAAGTCCTCGCCGGCTTTGATACGGTAATTGTGCCGGAAATGAACCTCGGGCAGCTCTGCACGATGGTGCGCGCCAGGTATCTGGTTGATGCGGTGGCTTTCTCGAAGGTGAAGGGACGGCCGTTCCAGATTCGCGAGATTGTCAGGAAGGTTGAGGAGTATTTGTGAGTTCCACCATCACAAGACTAATTACTGCTGACGAGCTAATTGCGATGCCGGATGACGGCTATCGTTATGAGCTCGTGAAAGGAGAGTTGATCCGTATGTCCCCCACCGGACAGAAACACGGAAGCATTACAGTGAACCTCACTGCGCCACTGGCATCGTACGTGAAAGAAAATCGTCTGGGAAAAGTCTACGCGGCTGAAACCGGATTTAAGCTTCAAAGTAATCCCGACACAGTGAGAGCCCCGGATATTGCTTTCGTCAATAGAGGAAGATTGGAGTTAACCGGCGAGACGGAAGGCTATTGGGTAGGGGCGCCTGATCTTGCGGTAGAGGTGACGAGTCCTTCTGATAGAGTGAGTCAAGTTGAAAAGAAGGTCATTCAATGGTTGGAATCCGGCGCGCGCCTAGTTTGGGTAGTTAGTTCCAAGCTTCACACTGTCACGGTCTATCGGTCGTTAACCGAAATTACTGTTTTGACCGAGAAGGATATGCTTGGCGGCGGTGATGTTCTTCCCGGATTTCAGATTCCGGTAGCCGAGATTTTTGCTGAGTGAAAGTAATCTAAGGAGCAAGAATGAGTACAAGTGGAAATGGTAATAGTGGAAATGGGAACCTAACCAAGCCGGTTGCCGAAGCTGTCTCCGCCGACAGCGAGGTCGGCTCGGCCGTCTCCGGCAAAATCGCACGGCCACCAGGTCAGATGAAGAAAGCTGATTTCGTTTCTGACCAGGAAGTGCGCTGGTGTCCGGGTTGCGGCGATTATGCAATTCTCAACAACGTACAGAAGGTGATGCCGGAACTGGGCATTCCGCGTGAGAAGATCGTTTTTGTTTCCGGAATCGGATGCTCGTCTCGCTTCCCTTACTACATGAATACCTACGGTTTTCACAGTATCCATGGTCGTGCTCCGGCGCTGGCGACCGGAATTAAGTGTGGTAATCCTGATTTAAGCGTTTGGGTGATCACCGGCGACGGTGACGCGCTATCGATTGGCGGCAACCACTTTATGCACGCCATCCGGCGCAATCTGGATCTCAACTATATCCTTTTCAACAATCGAATTTATGGACTGACCAAAGGTCAATACAGTCCGACCTCCGAGTTTGGCAAGAAGACGAAATCGACGCCGCTCGGCACAATCGACTACCCTATTAACCCTCTTTCACTCGCGATTGCCAGCGAGTCGACCTTTGTTGCCCGCTCAATCGACATTGACGTCAAACATCTCGGGACGATCGTGGAAGCAGCCGCGAAGCACAAAGGAATCTCTTTTATCGAGGTCTATCAGAACTGCAACATTTTTAATGATCACGCCTTCGATCATTTTGCCGAGCGCAGCGTCAGGTCTGATCGCGTCCTCTATCTTGAACATGGTAAGCCGATGATTTTTGGAAAGGACCGCGATAGAGGCATTCGCATGAATGGCGCCCATCCAGAGGTTGTGACGATTGGTGAAAACGGTGTCAGTGAGGCGGATCTGCTGGTCCACGATATCCACCTTCAGGATCCTTCGGTCGCATTCATGCTGGCTCGAATGGAACAGCCGGAGTTTCCGCAACCCGTCGGAATCTTTCGAGCTGTTGAGCGGGCGACGTATGAAGACTTAATGGTCGATCAGATAAATGTCGCTATCTCCAAGAACGGTCCGGGTAGTCTCGAAAAGTTGATCAATAGCGGAGACACGTGGGTTGTGGAAGGCTGACATGACATTGCCAATTGCCAATTGCCAATTGGCGCTGTTGTCGCTAACTGAATTCTAGGACTGGAGGCGTTGCGCGCCCAGTCCACTATTACTCCAGCGGATCGAAATATTCTTCAAATCGGCAATCGGCAATCGGCAATTGCCAATTGGAAATGTCATGAACTGTCCTGCTTGCGGCCACGAGAACATTGACGGCACCGATCGTTGCGAGAATTGTCTCGCGCCTTTTCGCGACCTGGACGTGCCACGCGCGGATGCAGCTGAAGGCCTGGCTCGCTCCGTGATGGAAGACACACTCAGCCAGCTGGATCATGAAGAGCCCGTCATTGTCGCGCCCGACTCGCCGTCGAACGACGTGGTCAGGCTAATGAAGAGTGCCAATGCCGGTTGCGTTCTGGTTATGAATGGAGCGAAGTTGGCGGGCATCTTCACCGAGCATGACGTGCTGCGCAAGATGACCGGCGAAAACAAGTGTGCCGGAGACACAGCCGTCAAAGTTTTGATGAGTCCGAATCCGGAAACGCTTCACGAACATGATTCGGTGGCGACCGCCCTCAACAAGATGTCAATGGGTCGTTATCGTCACATCCCGGTGTTGAAGACTGATTGCAGCTATACCGTCGCGTCGATCAAAAGCGTTCTTAAATACCTCGCTAAGGAAGATTGGTAGTGCGTCAGATTAAGGCCGTATCGCGTAAGAACTTGGGAGCAATCCTAACCAAAAGAGCCAAGGCGTGATGTGACGTTTTGGAAGTCAGCAAACCACTTCAAGGTCATATATCACCCGGCTGCTTATCCTTCAGGTTGACCGGATTGCCGTCTAATCGCCCGCCCGATTGTCATCGAACTGACAGATCTCGACAGCATCTCTCGGCAAAAAACGTCCCTCCCGCTCAGAACTCTCCATTTGTGCCCAAAAACCAGCAGATCGCCAAACCCGAAAGCGTCAGTTGACGCGGCACACCGAATGCAGAAGTTAGAAGCTGTGCTCTGCCTCGGAGTCGCTCTTTAATGTCCGTCGGAAGTGCCCCACCCGTCAGGATTCGTAAAAGCCTCGACAAAACAAGATGCTAAGTGCGGTTAGAACAAGGCAAAACAAGGTGCCCGTGCGAACTGTCCCAAATCAGTCTCGCCGACTCTCCATGAGATCTGCTCTGAGATTGCTGCTGGCGGTCGCGATTGCCGTGTTATCGGTAGCCGCGGGTGGCGCCGTGTGGCAGTCGTGGACTGGAATAGTGGTCGCAGCCGCTGGGTTGGCGGTAGCCGTTGCTATCATTTATCGACCGGCAAGGCTCGGGAGAAGTAAGAAGTCGATTGCGACACTGCGCGACAGCATAGAGTTGTTCCGTTTGGCGTTCGATTTCGCGGCCATTGGGATGGCGCTGGTATCGGCCAGCGGGCGTTGGCATCGGGTCAACCGCTCACTTTGTCAGATTCTGGGTTACACCGAGCAGGAATTGCTCGAGGGCGACTTTTACGAGTTCGTACATCCCGAAGATCGAGCGGCAGTCCGAGCCAAGCTGGATCAGTTGCTCAACGGCAGCTCTTCCGGTTATCAAACTGAGACCAGGTGTATTCACAAAGAAGGTCACGCGGTTTGGGTCCTCTGGAGTGTTTCGCAGGCTCTCGTCGAAAACAGCGACGCTGCGCATCTCATCTTCCAGCTGCAAAACATCACTGATCGAAAAGCCGCCGAAGAGCGGTTGCTGCATGACGCTCTTCACGACGCGCTGACCGGACTTCCGAATCGCGCTCTCATGATCGACCACTTGAAGCTGGCGATTGCCCGCACCAAGAGAAGGTCTGATTTAATCTACGCGGTCCTCTTCCTTGATCTGGATCGTTTCAAAGTTGTCAACGATAGCCTGGGACACATAATCGGCGACCAGCTATTGGTCGGCATTGCTCGCCGGCTGGAAGCTTGTTTACGACCCGGCGATACGGTGGCGCGCGTGGGAGGCGATGAATTCACTATCCTCCTCGAAGATCTCGTGGACGAAAGTGAGGCGATTGCGGTAGCCGAGCGCATCCACGAAGAATTGAACATGCCTTTTACTCTCAGTGGTCGCGACGTCTTCACCACGGTCAGCATCGGAATCGCCACAAGCGCGATCGTCTACAGCCAGCCGGATGAGATTCTGCGCGACGCTGACACCGCCATGTACCGGTCGAAATCCCTGGGCAAGGCTCGTCATGAAATGTTCGACGAGAAAATGCATGCTCACGCCATAAATCAGTTGCAGATGGAAACGGATCTTCGCCTGGCTCATGAACGAAATGAGTTCTTCATCAACTACCAGCCTATTGTCTCCCTCGAAGATTTCCGGCTTTGTGGTTTTGAGGCTCTCGTGCGATGGCAGCACCCGGAGCGTGGTTTGATCTCCCCGCTGGATTTCATTCCGGTGGCTGAAGAGGGAGGACAGATCCTGCAGATCGGTCAATGGGTGCTGCGCCAGGCTTGTAAACAGATTAAGCAGTGGCACGAAAAATTTCCCGCAGACAAACCTCTCTACATGACAGTTAATCTGTCGGCGAAACAGTTTGCGCAACCGGATCTGATCGACCAGGTCAGAAATATCATCGAAGAGACCGGCATCGATCCGGCTTTCCTAAAACTGGAGATCACCGAAAGTGTGGTTATGGATGATTTCGAATCCGCTGCAGCGATGCTCTTCCAACTCCGCGCCCTGGGGGTCAGACTAAGCATTGACGATTTTGGTACGGGCTATTCATCGCTCACCTATCTCCATCGATTCCCCATTGACACGTTGAAGATCGACCGCTCTTTCATCACCTGCATGGACAAAGATAACGTAGAGATTGTGCGCACCATTCTGATGCTGGCGGAAAACCTGGGCATGGATGTGGTGGCCGAGGGCGTGGAAACGCAAGAGCAGATGCAGATGCTGCGCAACCTCTTCTGCCAGAGCGGACAGGGATTCTTCTTTTCGAGGCCGGTTGATGTCGTCGGTGCCGAGGTGATCATCTCGGAGACCTACTCGCCAAAGCAGGCTCTCGTGGCGTAAGACTCAACTTTAAAAGCTATGTCAGAAAGGGAATAGGTCCTATAGGATATATAGGGCCTATTCACCTATCACAAGGTCTTCTTTTGCCGGCGCAGCGGAAGGATCATCGAGACTTGCTTCCGATAGAGTCGGTACGTGTCGCCGTAGAAGCTCGTCAGGTCGCGCTCTTCGAATTGAATTGCCACCAGAATGTAAGCCGTGCAGACGGCCGCAAAGAATAGGTGGCCCAGCGTCATTCTCGGTGTACTCCAGAAGGCGATGATAAAACCGAGGTAGAGTGGATGTCTCACGAACTTATACAAGGCGGGTGTCTTAAAGGGTGTAGCTGTTTCCGGCTCTCCTTTGAAATAGCGATAGACCTGTTTCATACCGAACAGCGCAAAGTGGTCAACCAGGACAGTCGAGATAAACACCTGGGCCCAACCGATCCAGAAGAGCGCCTGGAGAACCATGCGACCAATTTGGTTCTGCACATCCCAGATAACTTCCGGCATCGGTCGCCATTGCCAGAACAGCAACAACAACACCAGGCTTGCCAACATTACATAAGTGCTGCGTTCCACTGGCTCGGGCACGATCTTCGTCCACGCCCGCTTAAACCACTGACGTGCCATAACACTGTGTTGAATGGCAAACAAGCTGAGCAGAAGCGTGTTTACAATCAGGGCCTCAACCAGCGGAGCCCGGCTTCCCGAGTCGATCGACTTGGGTACAACGATGTTGCCGACAAACCCGATGGCATACAGGAAAGCAAACAGAAACAAGATGTAGCAGATCAGCCCGTAAACAAAAGCGACCACTCGACCAAACATATGGAGCCTCCTTGGGGTTGGCGTTTTGGAGTTTTCTGCCCTGGGTTCTCGTCTGAACGGCTTCGCGGAGTCACTGACGTACGCGCTTAGTATGACAATCTGCCGGGTAAGTCAATAGCCGAAAGGGCAAGGGGCAAGGTGGCAAGGGGAAAGGGCGCAAGCGCAGGGTCGCGCAACTCACATAAGCTTGTGTCAGGAAGGGGGCAAGCGCAGCGCGCCCCCGCTCAAGATCCATAACAGTTCAACGCTGATTTCAAAAAAGTCCTGAACTAAATTCGGTTGAGCGGTCCACTTAAGCTCGATCTGCTAGAGTCAGCGGGGCGCGCTGCGCTTTGCCCCCTTCCTGACACAAGCTTATGTACTTGCGCAACAATCCGCATGCCACCCTTCCTGACGCAAGCTTTTGAGGCTTGCGATGAGGCTCTATGGTCCGGTGCGAACAATCACGTTCTGAATATTCTTGTCTCGCAACGCCCGATTGAAAGCTTCCAGATCCTGGCGAAGTATGTCGTCGAGCCTTTGTCGTAGCGCCGTCAACTGCTGTTTGAAATTGGCATGAACTTCTTTTTGCTGCGTAGTTGGCCCGAAGTCAGAACCGCTCAAGCCATTACCCAGGTAGTTGATCCTGGAGATAAGTCGTGGAGGCCAACGCACAGTATCCTGACCCTGGCCAGTCAATTTGCGCTGAATCAGGTTTTCCTCAACCTCGATGAGTTTTTTGTCGAGATTGTCCGCCTGCATTCTCAACTGTGCCACGGTCTGGTCACCGCTAAGCAGCGCGTTGATGGAATAAAGCTGACTGCGAACCACTTCGATCTGATTCACCATGTCGGCGGCCGTTTCAAGATCCTTTCGCACCTCGACTAACACTTCCATTTGCGCCGCGATGTCAGCTTCAGTGCCGGAAGAGTTAGGATCCTTCTTTACGACCAGGGGCTGACTCATCTCTTGCCCACCCGCAGAGAGCTTGACTGTGTAATTCCCGGGAGGCAGAAGGATCGACATTCGTGGCGCCCCCGGGGCGGATCGGGTGCCGTCGGCTCCAACCTGAATTTCCGGAGCGTAGGCCGGACTAGTGCGCATCCTGACTTCCTTCGTCTGTTCGCCGCGCAGATCCCAGGTGACACGATTGATACCGACACTCTTTGTACCAGTAATCGTTCGCACAGTTTGCCCCCGCGCGTCTTCAATGCGAATCTTCACGTCGCCGCTCGGTGCCGACTTCAGATAGTAATTAATTGCCGCGCCGTAAGGTGGATTCTGCCCGGCCGTAGGATCGTCTGACATCGTGACCGGCACCGTGCCGGGCCTGAAACGATAGGTCGGTCGAGGTGGAAACAAATGCGCTGCCGCCGCGCGCACGTTGTCGTTCATCTGTTGAATCGGTGTCAGGTCGTCGAGAATATAGAAACCACGACCATATGTTCCGACCACCAGATCGTTGAAGTGCTCCTGGATGACCAGCCAGTAAACGGGCACGCGCGGCAGGTTCGACTGCAGTGGTTCCCAGTTCTCGCCGTCATTGAAGGAAACGTACAAGCCATTCTCGGTGCCTACATACAAAAGTCCCTGACGCGTCGGATCCTCCCTGACGCAATGAGCGTAGCTAAGCATGCTGCGAGGAATGCCGTTGGTTATCAGCCTCCAGGTTTGCCCGTAGTCTTTCGTCTTGTAAATAAACGGATCCCGGTTGTTCATCTGATGGAAATCAACCGTTAGATAAGCTGCGGCGGCGTCGTAGCGCGACGGTTCGATATTACTGATGGTTCCCCACACCGGCAGGTTGGGAATATTCTTCGTGACGTTCGTCCAGTTCTTCCCGCCATCGCGAGTGAAGTGAACCAGGCCGTCGTTACTTCCAGTCCAAATCAAACCTTTCTCGCGGGGAGATTCAGCGATTGCAAAAAGGGTCGAGCCATACTCCACACCGATATTGTCTCCCGTGAGCCCGCCCGAGAATCCCTGCTTGCTCTTGTCGTTGGTAGTTAGATCAGGACTGATAACTTGCCAGCTTTGTCCAGCATCAGTGGTCTGATGCACAAACTGACTTCCCACATAAAGCTTGTTGTGGTCGTGCGGAGAAATGGTTAGCGGAAACGTCCAGATGAAGCGGTACTTCAGTTCGCCGGCCGGGAAGCCGTTGGTTTGATCCGGCCAAACTTCGACGTTGCGCGCTTGACCGTTGCGAAGATCGTAACGCTCAACAATTCCCCCGACGCTTCCGGAGCCAGAGGCACTGGACCAGATAATATTGGGATCAACCGGATCCGGAGTTGCCCAGCCGCTTTCACCACCAGCTACGGCGTGCCAAGCACTCCGCGGAATCTGACCGCCGCCGAACCCTCCGCCGGCTACGCGGCTGGGTCCGCGATACGACGGATCGTCCTGTTCGTTGCCGTAAACGTAGTAAGGAATTCGATTGTCTACCGTCACGTGATACATCTGCGCAATGGGCAGTTGGATCCGATACCAGGTTCGGCCGCGGTTTACCGAAAGGGAAACCCCGCCGTCGTTCGCAATTGCAATACGGTTTGCGTTGGTGGGATCGATCCAAATGTCGTGATTGTCGCCGCCGGGACTGCTGCCGAAAGACCCGGGCCTAAGTGTTTCGCCGCCATCCAGCGAGATGGCGTACCCGGCGGTCAGGTAATAAGTCTCGTTAGGATTGTCGGGAGAGACTTCAGTGCGGAAGTAGTAATGGGTGCGACCCCCGAGGTTACGGTCGTAGCTGACAAGACGCCAATTGTCACCGCCGTCGTCAGATCGCCAGAGTTTGCCCCGATCCGTTTCTTTGCCGTTCAGCGGAACTCCATCGCCAGTTTCAATCAGTGCATAAACTCGATTTGAGTTGGAGCGAGCAATGGCCAATGCGAATTTGCCGGTCATGCGCGAAGGTAGACCACGACCTGTGAGTTTGGTCCAGGTGACGCCACCGTCCATCGATCTAAAAAGTCCGCTGCCCGGCCCGCCACTCTCGCGTCCCCAGGTGCGAATCACGATGGGCCACATGCCCGCAAATAGGATCCGGGGATTGTTCGGATCCATGACGAGATCCGAGCAGCCAGAGTTTTCATCAGTGAACAAAACTCGAGTCCAACTCTTACCGCCATCCGTAGTTCGAAACACGCCTCGTTCTTCCTGTGGACCGTATGCGTGGCCCACCGCCGCTGCGAGCACGATATCCGGGTTGCGAGGATCAATGACGATCTTGCCGATGCGTCCCGTCTTCTCGAGTCCCATCAAAGTCCAGGTCTTTCCCGCGTCGGAAGATTTATAGATTCCCTGGCCGACGGAAATGTGACTGCGGATCCACGCTTCACCCGTTCCGGCCCAGACAATGTTTGGATCAGATGGGGCGATGGCCAGGGAACCGATAGAAGAGACCGGTTGATCGTCGAAGATCGGATCCCAATGGACGCCGCCATCGGTAGTTTTGAAAATTCCACCTGATGCTGCTCCGACGTAGTAGATGTTTGGTTGACCTGGGATGCCGACTACGGATGTCAAACGATTGCCAACCGGGCCAATGTAGCGATACCGCAACGCGCCTGCGACATCTGGGTTGCGCGTTTGCGCTTGAAGGAAATGCTGGTTCAGTTGCACCAGGCAGGTGACGAAACACAGCATCAGAGCAAGATTGATCATGCGTCTGGTAGTCGACATATGGATCTCCAATCAGCCTCCTGACGAGTCCGGAGGGTTTGGGTGGTGTTGGTTTTGAAAAGAAAGACTAGAGACTTTAGGTTCTTGAAGCGAGGCGGATTATTGCACAGGTGACTCTGGCGCGACTAGAGAGATTTGGACAGATCCTTCAAACCGCGGCTCAAATACCACCAACGGCAGTTGGTGGATTGTTCAAGCCCGGCCTACATTCAGGAAGCATGTAACAATTGAATCCCACCAACGGCAGTTGGTGGATTGTTCAGGTCCCGCTTAAGCTTGCGATCACGAAAGGCATGGCATTACTCTTTTGCTATGAACCTCACATCCCTCACGAGCCTTTCGTGGGCTTATCAACTTCACTACTATCTTTGCTTCCGCACACACCGTCGTCGCGCGTTGTTCGCCAACCAATTAGTTGTCGATAGACTCACTTCTGAACTTAGCGAGATTTGTCGTCGACACGACTATCACTTACTTGAGTGCCGAGGCTATTCAAACCAGCTTCGATGCCTCGTGAGTCTGCAACCATCAGACACAATCTCCAGGGTTATCCAAACGATAAAGACGAACTCGTCGCGTGAGGTCGGCAGGGTTTTGGAATTGCCTGCACCGGTTTGGGCACGCGGATACTTGGCTAGAAGTACGGGAAGAATGCGGATTGATGCCGTGCGTCGTTACTTGGAGCAACAGGCAGGGCACCATGGATACGAAGCTCGCATCCTACCGCCAGTCTATCGTTACCGTGCGCCACATCGAGTCACCTTAAGGGCCGCGCACGCCACCTTTGAACTAGATCACCATCTCGTATTTGCCACACATGAGCGCCGCGGAATTTTTACATCCACGATTGGCGAAGCGCTTAGCACGTACTGGCTCAAAGTAGCAGCCAAACGCGGGTTCGCGATCGACCAAATCAGTATTGTGCCGGATCATGTTCATGCATTGATCAGAATTGTCCCGAAGATGAGCATCGAGGAGTGTGCGTTGATATTGATGAACAATGGGCAGTACTTCATTGGACAACACTATCCGCAGGCGCTCGTAGATGCCGGTCTCAATCAACTCTGGCAAGCTTCGGCGTATGCGGGAACGTGTGGGGAATTGACCACCGCCTTGGTCAAACACTGGTTGAAACAACCTGATTAGGCTGGACGTGAATAGTCACCGAATTGTAGGTTGGACTTGAACAATCCACCGACTACCGTCGGTGGATTCAGGCTGGCGTGTTTCTCCGTTCCTAGGTGGGATCTGAAATAATCCACCGACTACCGTCCTTGGGATTTGGCATTCCAAAGATGGAGGTCCAACTACTTCCCTGATCTCGCCTGAGCCAATCGCAGGGCCTGACGACGCACGCCGTCGGAAACATTTCGATTCTGAGAGAGGTTGAGCAGGTCTTTCGTGCGAATGCGCGGCAGGATGCCGAGTACCGTTGGCATTGGAGTGCGCGGATTGCGCGCTAGGTTGTGAATGATTGAATACGAACGAGCCCAGGACCGGTTTATCGCAATCAGCCGTAACACCTCGTCTGATACGGAGCGCATAGCGGCGACGCCCTCCACTTCCTGATCCGTAATTCGCGGATTGTGGATAACCGCGGCGGCCACCAACTTGTTTGGGTCGCGAATCAGAATACTGCGGGCTTCGCGGTCGCCCTTTGATGCCAGTTTCAAACGATCGCGGGCGCTCATATACATGATGCGGCGAATGAGGGAAACTCTTTCCGGCTCCAATTCACCGCCTTCAAGCTGCTCACTCTCAATAACCCGCTGAACCGCCGCTGCGCGTTCCTCCGCAGTCTCGTAAACCAGTTCCTCATAACGTTCAGAGGGCAGCCACGAATCGTCAAGGTCGGCGTCAGAAACTTCTATGTGTTGGGCAATTATCCAGGCGTCATCAAGACTCAGTTCACCCCCCGAGGTGGTGAGCTCGGCAGTCTCAAAAAACTCAGCCGCAGCAATCTTGCCTCTGGCTCGAAGTTCGTCGGCAATTTGGCGAGCGCCGCGTTCCTTCTCAAAAAACTCGCGTTTGGTTTCCTTGGTGCGGCGTTCAGCTTCAGGGGAGCGAGAAGCATTCTCGAGGATGGCGTCGATGATCGCAGGCGTGCGCACCAGCCGCTGCTGGTTCAGCGCGATCAATTCGAGCAACGATCCGTCTTTCGCCGAACGGGCCAACAGAGCGAGGGCACCGTCGGGAGTCTGGCTGTTTTGAATTACTGCTTCGTGAACTTCACGAGTAGCCGTGGTGGTGGCCAGGTAGCCCAGCACCTCCGTCGACGTGGCGGTGTCTTTCGCTGCGGCCAGCAAGTCAGCAACGTCCTGAGAGGCCAGCGTCGCCGCTGCTGCTTCTGCGATTTCGGCATCGTCCGTCTGACGCAGAGCCACCAGGACTTCCAGTAGATCCGCCTGGGGAAGAGGTAACAAGCCACTCGCCGCCGCCAAAATCGCCGGCTGCGGTGCGGTCCCCTTGATGATTGCTTGAACTGCGGGATTAGTTGAGGTCGTTGTGGTCATTCAAGAACGGACATAAGCTGACTGAGAAGAAGGGGCTGGTGGAGTTTACTCCAAAAACCTGCCAAATCAGTACAAATTGAAATTGTACTCGAGCTGGACATACATGGAGACGGGCCGGCCATTTTTCGTAGCGGGAAGAAACTTAATCTTCCAGGCAGCCGCAACAGCCATTTCTGTTAAGCCGTCAGGTAAGCCTCTGATAACTCGGACGTTTGCGACGGTCCCATGAGCAGTGAAGATCGCGCGCAAGATAACAGTACCGGTGACGCAATTGCCCCTGGCTTGTTCGGTGTAGAGTGGTTCCGGCTTTCCCTTTACAACCACCTTCGTCGTGACGTCGGCACCCAAGAACACCTGAGCGGTGGGGATTGGTTCTTTAGCGTAAGCGCGAATGGACTCAAGTTGTTCCTGCCAGGCCATTATGTCTTTGTCATTCGGCTGGAGTTGTATGTACTGCTCAAGAGCCGCTCCAGCGTCTGCCAGGTAAGCAACGCGCCGCTTCGTGATTGCGTCAGCAATCTGTTTATCCTCGACGTAGACCTGCACCGAAATCTCATCCAGGTAGAGCCCGAAGAGCGCCTGGCTCTTTAATAAGAGTGCCGGCGGGTAAGTGGGTGTCAATTTGAGGGCTGCGTCTGCCTGCTCAGTTGCAGCCAGGTAGGACTTCTGGTGCAGTCGGACGGTGCCGATAACATGATGCGCCAACTCCTGGCCGGGCCTCATGGCTAATGCGCGCTCGGCCTCAGCTACCGCCTCTTTCATCTTTTTCAAGCGGAGAAGAGCGTACGCCAGAGAAGCGCGGGCCTCAGGGTAATCCGGACGCAACTTGACTACTTCCTCAAGCGACTTCCGCGCGCACTTCGAGTCTCCGGTGGCATTGCATGCCTGGCCCAGGTAATACCAGGCGTCAACATCGAGTTTGTCTTTTTTTACTGCGTCGCTAAGGGCCTTAATTCCGGATTGTGTGTTCCCTTGTCTATACAGAGAGATTCCAACGTCACGGTCGTTGAGCGCCGGACTGTGAGGCTCTTGCCCATAAACTGGCAGATGGATTGACGCGACTGCAAAGACAGAGAAGAGAATCGAGATTTGAAAAGACAGCTTGAGGAAGCTCATTCAAGAACCCCAATCCAGCTACACACTCGCCCCGTGACACTTCTTGTATTTTTTCCCCGAGCCACACGGGCACGGCTCATTGCGTCCGACCTTTGGTTGATCACGAACCACCGTCTTAACCTTGCCGGCTTCCTCGCCTGCGGGAGCTGCGCCTTGATTCGGACCGGTGAAGGTCAGGGCTGAAGGACGTCGCGGCAAACGCCTTTGTCGAATTGCCTCGGGTGGTTCCTCAGTCACCACCTGAAGGTTGAAGAGCGAACGGATGGTGCTGGTATCGATGCGGTCGAGCATCTCCTCGAACATATCAAAACTCTGCTTCTTATACTCAACCAGCGGATCCTTCTGGCCGTAACCGACCAGGCCGATGCCTTGCTTCAGGTGATCGAGCGAGAGCAGGTGATCTTTCCACTGCGCATCGATGATATTGAGCATGATGATGCGTTCGTAAGTACGCATCGCTTCCACACCGATCTGCTGCTCTTTCTGAGCATACTTACCTTTGAGTTTTTCCCAGATCGCATCGGTTATTTCCGGCGAAGACATCTGCTGGAAATCTATCCGTTCCGCGCGAGAGTCGAAGTCGTAGATAGTCTTGATCTGAAGCGCGTAGTTCTCTACCTCCCAGTCGTCTGGAGAAACATCCGGGTTGAGATACTGTTTTGTGATGTCGGATAGCAGGTCGTACGCAACCCCCGCCTTGGGCGGATCGCCCAGGAGGTAGTCTCTCTGATCGGGCTCTTCCATCAACTGCCGGCGCAAACCGTAAATGGTCTCGCGCTGCTTGTTCATCACGTCGTCGTATTGGAGGAGGTGTTTGCGAGCTTCGAAGTTGCGTCCTTCGACCGACTTCTGCGCCGCGGCAATACGCTTAGAGACCATCCTCGATTCGATGGCCACACCCTGCTCCATTCCCAGACGCTGCATCAGAGCCTTGACCTTGTCGCCGGCAAAAATGCGCATCAGGTCGTCTTCGAGTGAAAGGAAGAAACGAGACGAACCCGGGTCACCCTGGCGGCCGGAACGACCACGCAACTGGTTATCGATGCGACGCGATTCGTGACGCTCAGTGCCGACGATGTGGAGACCGCCCAATTGCACTACTTCGTTGTGTTCGGCCTCGACAATGCGCTTGGCGCTTGCAAAGTGCTTCGCCCACTGCTCCTCCGTGGCCTCATCAGGATCTACTTCCTCCTGCTTGAGAAACTCACGCGCCATGAAATCCGGATTGCCGCCCAGCAGAATGTCGGTGCCGCGTCCAGCCATGTTCGTGGCAATCGTTACGGCGCCCTTCCGTCCGGCCTGCGCCACGATCTCGGCTTCGCGTTCGTGATACTTGGCGTTCAGGACGTTGTGGGGCACAGCTTCTTTCTGCAAGCGACGCGCGATCAACTCGGAATTTTCCACTGAAACCGTACCAACCAGAGCTGGTTGGCCGCGCTCATGGCAATCCTTAATCTCGTCGATCACGGCGTCCCACTTTTCTCCCAAGGTCCGATAGATAACGTCGGAGTTGTCTTTGCGGACCATCGGCATGTGGGTAGGTATGACGATCACGTCGAGCTTGTAGGTCGATCCAAACTCGGCCGCTTCTGTTTCAGCAGTACCTGTCATACCGGAAAGCTTTTCGTAAAGCCGGAAGTAATTCTGCAACGTGATGGTGGCGAGAGTCTGATTTTCCTTTTCGATCTTCACGCCCTCTTTGGCTTCCACGGCCTGGTGCAAACCATCCGACCAGCGCCGGCCCTTCATTAGTCGTCCGGTGAAGTCGTCAACAATGATCACTTCGCCGTCCTGAACCACATACTGATGGTCGAGCCGGTAGAGCGTATGCGCTTTCAACGACTGCTCGACGCAATGCAGCAGATCCATATTCGAAGGATCGTAAAGATTGCCTACACCCAACAAGCGCTCGGCTTTATCAACTCCGTCTTCAGTCAAGACCGCAGTGTGGGCCTTCTCGTCCACTACGTACTCGCCCGTTTTGACCTTATCAACTTCCTCTCCCCGCTTGAGCATCGGGATGATCGCGTCTGCTTTGTAATACTTGTCAGTCGCGTCGTCCGATGGACCAGAAATGATCAAAGGCGTGCGAGCTTCGTCGATCAGAATCGAATCAACTTCGTCGACGATGGCAAAGTAGTGACCACGCTGAACACAAGTCGCGAGATCAAATTTCATGTTGTCGCGGAGGTAATCGAAGCCGAATTCGTTGTTGGTTCCGTACGTGATGTCGGCGGCATAAGCGGTCTGGCGCTCGAAATCGTCCATGTCGTTCTGAATACAGCCGACTTCGAGTCCCAGGAAGCGATGGATCTGACCCATCCATTCCGCGTCGCGCGATGCGAGGTAATCGTTGACAGTCACCACGTGAACGCCGCCGCGCCGGGTTAACGCATTCAGGTATGAAGGCAAAGTAGCGACGAGTGTTTTCCCTTCACCAGTACGCATCTCCGCGATTTTGCCCTGGTGAAGCACGATGCCGCCGATCAACTGCACGTCAAAATGGCGCATGCCGGTCGTGCGGACGCTGGCTTCTCTGACAACCGCGAACGCTTCGGGTAAAAGCTGGTCGAGAATCTCCCGCTCGGCCTTCTTGAGTTGTTCTTTGTCAGTGATTCCGGAAATCGCCTGCAGTACTTGCTCCTTGAAGAAAGCGGTTTTCGCGCGCAATTGTTCGTCGGATAACTTCTTCAAAGCTGGCTCGAAGACGTTGATTTCTTCAACCAGGTACTGAACCGATTTGAGATATCGCTGATTACTGCTGCCAAATACTTTAGTTAAAAATTTGTCGATCATTGTCTAAATTTCCGTCTCCGATAGTTAAGCTTATTAAATCGTCGATAATTTTCGTGGCCCCAATGCAAATCAGAATTCTAAAGGACTGAATCGAGCGAGGCAAACCGGGAAGTAATGAAACTAGCCGCGGATCTACGCGGATGAACGCGGATCTGAGAAGGGCAAAAAACTAGCCAACAAAATCAACCATTCTCAATCAAACTGTCTTTCTGCCGATCCGCGTTTATCCGCGCAAATCCGCGGCTAATCTCTTCGGTGATGTCTACAATCTAGCCCGATGGTGGCAACTGCTTCTTGAGCATCTCGCTGGCGGTCTGTCGCGGCATACTAAAGTTCACCAGAATCTGTTTGCCTTCGGAAGTCACTTTTGTGTTCTTGTACAGAATCTCCTCGTCCTTCCCACGCTTGGCAAATTGCCCCACGGTCAACAGCGTGTTGTAGCCTCTCGCCATCTGCACAGCGCGATCAGGAGAGTCAGCCTGCGTTTCAACTTTAGCGACGATCTCGCTCTTGTCGAGCTTGATTGTTAGTTGCAAAGGCATTTCATCACAGCGCAACTGCTTGGTATCGGTGATCTTTTTCGGATCGCGTAGAAACGAAAGCATGCCGCTATCGCCAATCGCCGAGACCATGTCTTTTGCTACTTCAACCAACCTTACATCGCCGGTTTTCTGAATCACTTTGGGCTCGATCAGTTTGCAGTCAGGATCCAGTTTGGCGGCGATCAGGATCTCGATCTCTGAACTTAGATCGAGCTCACCCTTGTCTCGCAGAGAGTTTGCACGTCCCAGCCAGTCTTTGAGTGGCCGGGTATTAATCTCGTTCTCGCTTGGTCTGACAACATTATTCTCTTCGGCAATCTTGTTGAGTTGTTCCTCTGCCTGATCCTCAGCTTTCGCTTCTTTTTTGGAATCTTCCGCCACAGTCGCATTCGGTGCACCGGAGTCAGAGGCACTCGGCGAAGGCGACGGCGAAGGTTCGGGCGTCGGACTAGGAGAGGGCGCGATCTCCGGTTGTACGCGGTGAAAGATCGGTGGCATCACCGGATTCGATTGTGCCTGGGCAGCTGCCAGCTCCGCCTCAGTCGCGAAATAACCTGGCGGATAACGGAACTTGTCTGCCAGAGTAAGCATGCGAACGTCTTCCCCGACTTCCGTCTTCGAATACGCTTTGTCCACGTAACCTGTGTTTGCCAACAACTGTGCAATGTTGAAGGCGTCGCGCACCCCTGGGACATACAGCAACAGCGCCAAAACGGTCGAGTGCAATACGAGCGAGGCCCCGGTTAGTTTCGTCAACACCGGCCAACGCGGCTCACGATCTATGAATGAATCTGCGAAAAGTTCTGCCATTTCTTTATTTACAACGATCCACCGGCTTTTACGGTTCCAGCATTAGACGCATCTCAGGCACGCTTAGTTGCGAAGGCCGCTGAGCTTTAGCAAATGCTCGTTTTGCGGCCAAAAGCCCAGAAACGAGTTATAAGTTAGCACTTTGACAGAAGGCTCTCAAACTGGTCTCAAATCTGAGATCTTAGAGGTGTGGGAAGTCACTCGGAAGCTGAACTCTTCTAAAAATCGGTACTGTCCCAACCTGTGTTTTTTCTCTGCGTAAACCTCGGCGCACTCAGCGTCTCTGCGGTGAACCTGTGACCGCACGGCTATCACCGCCGAGACGCCGAGCACGCCGAGTTCACGCAGAGGGTTGAAAACGGAATGCCGCGCCGGTTCAGTAGGTTAGAATCAGCGCGATGAGGCGCGGAGACAAAGGACGGCGTTCACGGCCACACATTGGCAAGTCGGGGGAAAGGCGGGCGGTTGAGAGAGGACAACGACCGGACGTGCAACCTCGGAAGGTTGACCCGGGCCGAGCGCCTACTCAGTCGCGCGAGCTGGGAAAACTGCTGAAGGGGATCGGTACTCCTCCTCCGTCACCGTTCCAGCCCGATCCTTTCCAACTGGAAGCGCTCGCGGCGCTCGAGTTTGAAGATGTTCTGGTGACCGCGCCCACCGGAAGCGGCAAAACCTGGATTGCGCGCGAGGAGATCCGAAGGCTTCTCGAATCAGGAAAACGAGCTTGGTACACATCTCCACTCAAGGCGCTGACTAATTCCAAGTATCAGGAATTCACGGATGAGTTTGGCCGGGAGCGAGTAGGGATTCTGACCGGAGACCGGAAAGAGAACTCGGATGCACCGCTGATCGTGGGCACGACGGAGATCTTTCGCAACCAGCTTTTTGATGCCTTACGTGGCGGCGACGACGTACGAGCCGACCTCGTGGTTCTGGATGAAGCCCACTACCTGGCCGACGAAGACCGGGGTCACGTTTGGGAAGAAGCAATCATCCTCACGCCTCCGCGAATTCGTTTGCTCCTGTTGTCAGCGACGATTGGCAACGCAGACGAATTTGCCGGATGGATTGAGGAAGTGCGTGGCGTGCGTTGCGGAGTCGTGACTCGGCCAGGCGCGCGGCCAGTGCCGTTGAGAGCTGCCTTGCTTTTGCCAGACAGCCGTCTGCTTCCTCTGTTGGATGACCATGGGAGGCTGAATCCTGAGATTGCGCGAATGGGAGTTGAAACCGCCAAGACGCCAAGGTCGCCAAGAAGATCAAGAAGGATTTGGTAACTCCTTGCCTGGTTTGTTTTCCTGGCGCTCTTGGCGCCTTGGCGGTTTAAGGGAAAGAAGACATTGAAGCTCAGCATGCCAGAGATGCCGCCGGGGATTCTGTTGACGGCACTTGGCTCTTACAACTTACTTCCTGCCATCGTCTTTCTCCCGACGCGCCGGCGCTGTGACCAGGCGGCTTCCGAAGCCGCGCTGATGCGTCGCGACGCAAACGACCAGCGCCGCGAAGCACGGCGCGACTTCATGCGCACCTTCGTTGAGGAGCATCAGGAGATTCGCGGTCATCGTCACTGGGACACGATCCTCAGAGGTGGCGTCGCTTCACATCACGCCGGTCACATTCCGGCCTGGAAACTCGTCATCGAGAAAATGATGAGTGCCGGAATGCTTGATGCGATCTTCGCCACCGCAACTGTCGCGGCTGGTGTAGATTTTCCCGCCCGCACCGTGGTGGTGACCAACGTAGATGCCCGCACCGGAAACGGGTGGAGGCAGTTGTCCGCTTCTGAACTTCAGCAGATGACCGGGCGGGCCGGTCGCAGAGGCCGCGATCACGTAGGATTTATCGTGGCGGCGCCGGGGCTCCATCAGGATCCCGAGCGGATAGCCCAGTTGTTGAATGCGCCACCGGATCCCTTGACTAGCCAGTTTCGCGCTACTTATACAACGCTGCTGAATCTGCTCGATGCCTTTGGAAACTTCGCTCAGGTTCGTGAGATTGCGGAAAAGAGTTTTGCTTATCGCGACTCTGCGGGCGAAATAATCCGACTGGAAAAACAGCGTGCGGAAGCTGAGGCCCAGATCAAGTTGAAATTGGATCAGTCAGGGTGTGACGCCTCGCTTTCAGCCGCTCTCGGTCTGGAGCGTTTGGTGAGCGCACGCGCGAGGCTTCAGGAAGCAAAGCCGCAGACGCGCGTAGAAGTGTTGATGCGTTGGCTGGATGAAGTGGTGAAGCCTGGCCGGATTGTCGGCGTCGGCCGCAGCGGCAAGCGGCTGGTGATGGTGACTGAGCGGCAGAACGGGAATGTGGTCGGCGTGCGCGACGACGGTCGCCGCGCTAGTTTTCCGCTGCAACGAATCGGACGAGTCTACTCTCCCGTTTATCGGCTGCGTGAGGAAGCCATTGAGGACGCTTTCGATGAGATTTATGAAAAGGGCCCCCAGCTGGTGTTGCCCGAGCCGCGCTTGCGCGACGCACGCGAGGAGGAGGCCGAAGCGCTGAACGTGATCGAGAAGGCCCTCGAAAACTTGATTGCTCAAACAAACAATGGCGACCGTCAGCGCTGCACCGAGACGTTATGGGCCACGATGAGTGATGCCGAAGCAATCCATCGAGCGACGCTCGGCATTGAGAGATTGCGGTATGAGGTTTGGCGGCCTTTCGAACAAAGGGCGCGTATTCTCGCGTCGTTTGGCTATCTGGATTTTGAGAATGAGAAGGTAACCGAACGCGGACGCTGGCTGGCTGACCTGCACATTGACCGGCCCCTGATCGTCGGCGAGGCCCTGGAGAGCGGACTCTTCAAAACACTCGATCCCGTCACCATGACCGCTATCGTAGCGGCGCTCACGGCCGACGAAGATCGCGACTATGGGGAGATCGAGCTGGAAGATACTCTCGTGAGCAGTCTGGCTCAGTTTGAAGACATCGGATTTCGCGTGTCGTCTGAAGAATGGAAGCACGGAGTTGAGCCTGCGCCGGAGTTGAATTTCTCGGCTGCGGGCGCTGCGGCCCATTGGGCCAAAGGCGATGAATGGTCGTCGCTGGTGCGCGAGACGCGCGCCGAGGAAGGTGACTTGTTCCGAATGTTGTCGCGAACCGGCGAGGCACTGCTTCAAATTGCCGGCTTGCGTCGCGCACATCCGGAAGCTGGACGGACAGCGGCTGTTGCAGCTGAGTCAGTTTTGCGCGAGCCGGTGAGGTGAAGGAGTGATGAGTCAATTGTGATCTCACTCTGGCTGACTCGCAGTTGGGAGGGACCGGTAAAAAGAAATCATTGGTCATATATCATTTGACATTTATCATGTGGTCAGTTGCGTTGTGGCACCTCAGTAGACGAATCAACGCTTTCTGACAATGACAACTGACAAATGTCAAATGATATATGACCAATCATTTCTTTTTTACCGGCCCTCCTTCAAATCCACCCAACGCTCTTGAATCTACTTGATTTCATCAAGTCGGGTCTTCCCTTCGAGTATGATTCCTCTCAGTCGTTCCAGGTCATCCAGGGTTAGCAAGACTGTAACTCTGTCGCAGATCCCACAGGAAATTGATGCCGCGTTGCCGGTCCGGCTCTGCCGGAAGACATTGATGTCCAGGTCTCCGGCGGTGCGATACCGAGCTTCAAAACCCGTGAGCTTTGTAACGGTTTCATTTACTTTGCCAATGGTTTCCAAAGCTCTTAGAAGCTGGCCGACTTCGTCATAGTCGACGAACGACCTTTCCTCGCGAGGCCTTTCAGCGGCTTCCCGTAAGACGAACACGATTCCAGTAGCGCGGCTTGAGTCGGCGACATCTTTCAATTCAACCACATCGACACGCAGCTCGCCGCCGCGAAGAGCTAGTCTCGAGATCTCCATGAAGCCTTTGATTACGACTCGCTCGTATCGTGATTCAATGGCTTCGAGTTTAGTGCGAGGCTCGAAGGGTTCACACGCGAGTGGACGGCGAAATTGAGGGCCGGGTCTCTGGGCCGAAGCAGCTCCACACAACAGCAACAACGTGGAGACAGCAAGAATGGTTAGTTTCGTCGAGTTCATGGAAGGAGCTCCTTCGGATTGAGTGGTGACCAGACATAGTTTCATCGGATTCTAGCTGGTATTTCAAACTTCGGAATAACGCTGACGTAGGGAGAGGATTGCTTTCGGCAGCATCACACGCTGAAGCGATGCATTTGTTCCGCATTGTGGGTCGGACTCGAGGTGGGAAGGACAGTTTCCCGCAAAGGCGCAAAGAAACAAAAGGGCACAATCAAACGTGGGCCTTCCACTTGTCTTCTTTGCGCCTTTGCGCCTTTGCGGGAAACTGTCCTAAGGAGCCTCAGCTTGCATGATTCCGAGCCTTTCTGTTTATCTATGGTCGCAATCAACTTACTAAATCAGGAGAGTTCACTCGATGGATACGCAGAGCACTGGAACACAAACCGCAACTCAAATAAAAGATCCCGTCTCCCACTTGATGCAGATCGCCCTGGGATGTTTCCCCAGTCAGGCCGCGTATGTGGCTGCCAAGCTCGGGATTGCAGACCTGGTGAAGCACGGCCCGGTAGCGGTAGTTGAGCTCGCGACCAAAACCAGCACCCACGAGCCGTCGCTCTATCGTCTCATGCGCTCGCTAGCGAGTTTGGGAATTTTTACCGAGACAGACTCCCGGATGTTTGGATTAACTCCCCCGGCTGAATTCCTCTTATCTGATCATCCCGGATCACTGCGCGACACAGTGATCTTCATGGGCGAGAAATGGCACTGGGCTGTCTACGGCGAACTGCTCTACAGCGTGCAGACCGGAAAGGTCGGTTGGGAGAAGGTCCACGGCCTCGAAGTCTTTCCCTATTTCCAGGCTCACCCGGAGGAGTACGCAGTCTTCAATCGGGCGATGACCAGTCTTTCGATGAACGTGCTTCCAGCACTCGTCGAAGCCTATGATTTCAGCGAAGTCGACACGCTGGTGGACATCGCCGGTGGACACGGGATGCTGCTGTCAGGATTTCTTAAGAAGAACCCACAGCTCAAAGGAGTCTTATTTGATCTTCCGCAGGTAATTGAAGGGGCCACTGCTTTGCTTGAAACAGAAGGTGTGGCGGATCGAGTGAAGCTCGAGTCGGGAGATTTCTTTGAGAAAGTGACTGAAGGCGCTGACGCTTACATGATGAAGTTCATTATTCACGACTGGGACGACGAGCGGGCGCTCAAGATTCTCAAGAACATTCATCGAGATTCGGCGCCCAACGCGCGTCTGCTCTTGTTTGAGATTGTGGTACCGCCGGGTAATGACCCGCACTTCGGCAAGATTCAGGATCTGGAAATGATGGTCTCACCGGGCGGAGTGGAACGCACTGAAGCCGAGTATCGGGGACTCTTAGGCCAAGCGGGATTCGAGTTGCGAGGTGTGATCCAAACGAAATCGCCGCTGAGTGTTGTGGAAGGTTTTAAGAGTTAACTGCAAAGGCAAACGATCCACGAAACGACACGAACTAACACCAAAAAGTGTTAGTGATACTTCGTGTTGTTTAGTGGATCGTTGCCCTGTCCGCCAACCGAACTCCTCCCCGTCTAACCATGAGTTGCGGGGGCAGCGTTACTCCACCGCTCGAGTAGCTTGCGGCGGTTCTCGAGCTTCTTCTCAATGTTCGGCATCTTCAACACGAGACGTTCGAGGTGCGACAAGTAGTCCGGCTCGCCCAGGATCTCCCTGATCTCGGCGATGAACGGCTGGAGCTTGGCAAACACGACGACGTGCTCCGTGTTGGCTTCCAGAAACATCTTCTCACCGATCCCACCGTTGTTGACCATCGAGGCCGCTGACTCCCAATGTGAAGAGACCATGCGGTAGAAGGCACTTTGCTGCTGACCGCTGCCCAGTAGTTGAATGATTTCCATCCCACTTTGCGGTCGGAACTCTGTTGAGAACCAAGCCCGAGCCTCGCGCATCAGTGGCTCTGAACGGATCTTGTAGAGTTCAAGTATCACCAGGGCACTGTTGTCCATTAGTTTCTCCTTTTTCAGTCGACTTTTGCTACGACGAGCAGCGACAACGACTGAGCGCCGGCCCGCGTCAGCATTGAGCGACAGAGCGCGAGATTGTGGCTGGCCTCCCAAAGTGTTCCGGCAGACTGACTCATCGCCAACTCAAACTCGTGTTCAGCCTCGCGCAGACGGCCGCTGCGCGCCAGTACCACGCCGAGGTTGTTATGACTGTTGGGAAACCAATCCTTCGATTGCTTAATGGCTTCCTTGAAAAGCGTTTCAGCTTCGCGGTCGTTCTCGCCCATGGTCAGCACGCCCAGTTTGAAGTAGGCCTGCGGGTATTTGCCGTCTGACGTCGCGATGGCTTGTTGGTAAGCCTGCCTGGCTTCCGGCACCCGTTTGAGATCTTCGAGCGCTACCCCGAGTGAGTAGAGTGCCAGCGGATAGCTGTTGTTGCTGACCTTGATGGCGCGGCGATACATCGCGATGGCATCTTCGGTGCGCCATAGCTCGTAATAGCAGACGCCGATGTTGTACAGGGCCTGAGCGTAAGCCGCTCCGGCTTCCGGTGAAACTCGCTGGTATTCCCCAATCGCGGATTGATACTCCGCTTCCTGATATTTGCTGTTACCGCGCCTGATCAGATCGCGCGCCCGGGCCGGGTCTGTTTGAGTATGAGCAACTCCATGCAACAACATGATAGCCAGGAGCGACAAGAACATTTTTTTGAAGTTCATCACCAACTACCTCCTTCGGTTTAGGTAACCGTAAGAGTCAGAGTAGGCCTTGGTGATATTCAGCGTCTTTCCCGTTGTTGCTCTGCGTTGACTAATCTTGCTGTTTGAATGTCCGACACACTTTAGTTTGTCGTGGGCGGCGTGAGCGACAAGTTAAAGGAAACTGCGGAACTCTTTGGAGTGCGGCGCCTCGTCGCCGCTTTGGTCGGAGGCGGCTTGACGCCGTTGTCTCGTTGGAGTGTATGCCCCGGTAGCCGCGACAGGTCGCGTAAGGACAAAGCGCTGACAGGTCAGCGCACTCCAAGGAGTTGCGCATTCCGCTTGACCAGAGCTTCCTTACGTTTGTCGGTGCGATGGAAAGAGTCGTGATGCTAAGCCAGCGACAAGCTGAAGCATGTCGGACATTTAAGTCTGAAACATGACCCTGTAAGAATTCGGAGTGGTCCCGGTAAGCCTACGAAAGAGTCTTGTGAAGTGACTTTGATGGCTGAATCCTGACTGCAAGCTAACCTCAATCAATGGTATTTTCACTTCCGGACAACAGTTCCTTCGCCCGATCGATTCTGAACTTCATCAGATACTGATGTGGCGTGGTGCCGGTGGTTCTCTTGAACTCTCTCGCGAAATGAAAGGTGCTCATGCCGGCGACGCTTGATAGGTCAGCCAGGCTGAGATCTCGTCCATAGTTGTCGCCGATGAAATCCTTCACGTGTTTCAGTTTTTGACCCGACAGTCCGCCGACCTGCGCGTGGTGCCCATTTCCTGAGGCTGAGTAGTGTCTCAACAAGTGCACTGCCAGGACGTTCCGGAGTGACTCGGTATAGAGACGGCCGCCCACACCTTCCGTCTGCAGCTCAGAGAGAAGCGCAAACCCAACATTGCTGATGACGGGATCAAACGGAGCACAACTCTCGACTATCTCCATATTGCCCGCTCGAGAATCCTGAGCGGCGCGCAACACCAGAGAGGGATCCAGAAACATCGCCAGGTGTTCCGACTGGCCTTCCAGCCTCGCAGAATAGCTTTGGCCGGAGGGAATCACACAGATGCTGCCTTTGTTTGTCCCTCGGGTGCGAAAACCGCTGGCCGTGCGAATCTCGCCACCGCAGCTATCGCCAAGCGCCAGAGTGATTAGATGGTCGGGGTTGTTGTGTTCGGGAAGCTCACCCGTTCCCATTCGGTAGTGAACCAGACTGATCCCATCCCAGGATGCCTTTCGCTTTTCCAACACAGGGGAAGCTGGAAACTCTTCGTTCACGCTCATGGTTCACCAAACCTATCTGGCGGCGCGGATTGAAGTGAACCGCCAAGACGCTAAGGACGATAATGGAAGCAGACATGCTCTCCGCTAATCTTCTAACATCCTTCGCGCCCTTGGCGTCTTGGCGGTTAATTTAGTTCTGCCGACCACGCCTGGATTTTGCCGACGACGAAGATCGTGCGGAAATTGAATACTGGCGCAAACGCTCCAGCACGGCCGAGCCGGCTCGGACAAATGCCTGTTTGTCGCCGAAAAGTTGGAAGGCCCAGTTAGCGCCCATTTCCAGGGCATTGATTTCAAAAGCGAGTTGCGTTGGATCTACTTTAAGATCGAACTGCCCGGCCTCCTGGGCCTCTTGAATTGTGCGGCGCAGTCCGGCCAGCCACTCCTTCATGATTTCAGCGATGCGGTCGCGGACGCGTCCTGGTCGACTATCAAACTCCGCCGATGCCGCGGCAAAGAAGCATCCACCACGAAAGACCTGGCTGTGCGCGTAAGCGAACCATGTCTCACACAGTTTCCGGAGTCGCGGCAGACCTTGCTTCGCTTCGAAAGCAGGCTTGATTACCTTTTGAATGAAGATTTGGCGCGCGGCCTCGATGGTTGCGAGTTGCAGGTCTTCCTTTGAACCAAAGTGAGCAAAAAGGCCGCTCTTGCTCATCTTCGTCTCAGCGGCGAGACGGCCTATGGTCAATCCTTCGAGTCCTTCTTCCGACGCCAGGTGCACCGCCACCTCCAGGATAGCCTGACGGCTGCGATCCCCCTGCGCCTGCCGAGACTTTGCCGCTGCACTTCTCATATGTGATTGCAAGAGTCCTTAATCACGAAAATTGAGTCACAGACCTAAAGTCTGTGCCACTTGACGAGTGTGCAATATAGCACGAACGTTCGTATTCACTCAAGGGAGGGAGCCTCTTTTTACTGACGTCTTGTCTGCGAAACCTGTGAGCAGTTCGAGGTAGTGTCACCCCTTCTGAATCTCGAGCGGAAAGACTGTGTCCATGATCGACGCCCCGCCGTCGACGTGGACGATCTGTCCGGTAATAAAACCGGCCTCCTCCATGCACAGAAGTGCGACGGCGTTGCCGATATCTTCCGGCGTCGCTAATCGACGCATCGGCGTCCACCCGCCTTCGTGCCAGGCTTGGATAGCGTCCTGAACTTCCTGTGGCAAAACGCGCAGAACGCTGCCCTCGACTATGTTCGGTGGGCCGAAAACGCCTCCTGGACTAATCCCGTTGACGCTAATGCCTCTTGCACCCAGCGCCACCGCGAAGTATCGGACCAAAGAATCGAGTGCAGATTTGGCAGACCCCATCGCCACCCATGGTTGCCAACTCCCTGTGCGGCCGCCGGGCGTGTAGGTGATGGCGATGACTCGGCCGCCTTCATTCATCATCCGGGCCGATTGTTGTGCGCCGATCAGAAACGCCTTCGCCTGCGAATCCATCGCCGTGTCCCACTGTTCGACTGTGAGTTCCAGCGGCTTCTGATAAAAAGTCGGCAGGGTTGTGCGTGCGTTGCTCACAAAGATGTCGAGCTTGCCAAATTCCTCGTGCACCTTTCCAAACATGCGGCTGATCTCTTGGGGCCGTGACACGTCGGCCTGAACCGTAAATCCATTGGATCCCTTCTGCCGCACTTGCTCTAGTGTGTCGTTAGCCGCCGACTTGTTTTGAAAATAGTTGATAGCCACATTCACGCCCCTCTCGGCCAGCTTCAGCGCGATTCCTCGACCGATGCCACGTGATCCTCCAGTGATTAATGCATACTTGCCCTTGAGTGACATGTCCCACCTCCTAAAAGTGATTTCGGGTCATTTCACTCGCGGTCTTTATCACGGATGTGAGACAGGCGGGAAGATGCCGAGGGGTTTTTGAAAGAGGGAAACGAAGGAGCGACGGTGTCTTAACTCAGAACGAGTTTGATGGGCGAAAATTAAGGTCGGCTTCGGTGTTGGTAATAGACTCTGCATTGATAGACCGGTGTACCGTCATCGGTTTCCAAGTTTTCGCTGAGACGTACCGCGTACCACCCAGTCCTTGTGAAGATCAGTTCGTTCTTGTCTCTGCCGTACACCCACGGCTTTGCTTTAGTCTGATCTGTGACGAGCTTCAACTGACCGAGCTTCATGAACTTTTCCGCATCCATCAGTGGCCGTGAGGCTGGGCCTTCATTGTGCGGCTCGTAGACGACAAAGAAGTCTGTTCCGTCAGGCGCGCGAACGGCCAGCATGCCTCCGTGAGGCGTGGCCATCTCTAATGTCAGCGTGTCGCCACGGAACAGCTTTTGAGGGGCACATCGCAACTTACCTTTCCGAAGAACGTTTGCTTTACCTGGCTTTCTCGTCTGGGCCGTGAGGCCTGAGGCCGTCACAGAGACTGCACACAAGGTCAGCACGAGTATCCGCGGCTTCATTACAGCCTCCTCCAACCGAGCCGATATCAAAGCAATGGAACCAAAATTCAAAAACAAGCTAAGCCATCTTACGGTCTGACGTTTGAAGTGGCGTAGTTGTTTTTCAGGGACATCGCCTTTTTACAGGCAACTGCAAAGATAGCAAAGGTAAGCGCAAAGTCCCGCAAGGGGAAACCGCGTTACTGCCTGAAGGAGAATCGCTAGCCTCGCGTAGGTCAACTCGGATAGAATCTGCGAACGCAATCAAACGCTTTACCCGGCAACAGGTCGCTACAGCCCGTTCTCGAAAAGGGTGACATTGGGCCTCGTCCTTGAAAATCAGTCTGAAAATTGTGAGGTGAAGGTATGAAACGCTTCGGAAGAGTGTCGAATCGAGCCGTCGTTGTGCGCCGCGGAGTGTCTTTGGTGTGCGTCTTTGCTTTGCTGGTGATTATCGCCGGCTTTTATCCACTCACTGCCATACGCGCTTCCATATCAGCCTCTCATCAGACAGCGACCACCAAGCGGCCGCTGACACACCAGGACTACGATTCGTGGCGTTCCATCCAGGCCCAACAGATTTCACGTGATGGACGATTCGTTGCTTACGCCTACATGCCGCAGGACGGCGACGGTGAGATTGTGGTTCGCAACGTGGCGAGTGGCGCAGAGTGGCGGGCGGCGAGAGGTTATCGACCGCCAGTGCCGCCGCCCGACGATCCGGCGACAAACATTGGTGAAGTCCTCGCGGCCCAGGCGCGGTTGGTTCGTCCAATCTTTACTGCCGACAGTCGCTTCGTCGTATTCAGCATTGAGCCAACCAAGGCGGAAGTTAACAAAGCAAAGAAAGACAAGAAGAAACCTGAAGACATGCCCAAGAACAGTTTGGGCATCATGGATCTCTCCACCGGAAACGTGACGCGCGTGGAGAAGGTGAAGAACTTCCAGGTTCCAGAGGATGGTTCCGGCTTCATCGCTTATCTGCTGGAGCCAAAACCCGAAGAGAAGAAGACCGACGACAAAGCCGCGACGCCGGCCGGTAAGGAAGCCGCACCGGTTCCGACTGAGGGTCAACCTACTCAGCTAGCGGCTTCACCTTCGCCGCCGGCGCAACCGTCTTCATCGCCCGCCTCCCCGGCTTCATCTCAAACGAGCGAGGCAAAGCCACCTGCCAGACCTGCAAAGAAAAAGGAGTATGGGAGCGATCTCATTTTGCGCAGCACCGCAAACGGGAACGAGCGCAGGTTTGCTGATGTGCTCGACTATTCGCTGAGCAAGGATGCAAAGACGCTCGTGTACGCCGTTTCCGCAAAGAAGGAAGAGTCGAATGGCGTATTTGCCGTGACGACGCAGGGAGACGGACCACCTCAAGTGTTGCTCAGCGGAAAAGGCAAATATCTAAAACTCACCTGGGATGAAGACCAGACGCGGATGGCTTTCATCAGCGACAAGGACGACGCGTCTGCAAAGCAGCCCAGGTTTAAGGTCTACCACTGGGATCGAAAGGAACCTCAAGCTAGCGAAGCGGTCTCGACTGTCTCACCAGGTTTCCGCAAGGATTTCGTTATCAGCGAAAGGGCGAACCTGAGTTTCTCACTTGATGGTGGCCGCCTGTTTCTAGGCACAGCCCCTCCACCGGAACCGGAAAAGAATGCGGACGAAGAAACTCCCGCCGACGAAAAGGTGCTCGTAGATCTTTGGCACTGGAAAGACGATTACATCCAGCCGATTCAGCGGATCCGGGCGGAGCAGGATCGGAACAGATCCTATCGCGCGGTTTGGCATGTTAAAGACCGCAAGTTTGTACAGCTGGCCGATGAGACAATGGAAAACATTTCTCCCTCCAATGATGGCCGTTATGCCATCGGCTCAGATAACCGGCAATATCGAACTATGTCGGATTACAGTCCGGGACTCATCGACTTGTATCTGGTAAACACAGCTGACGGCACCCGAAAACCTATCGGATTGAAGCAGCGTTTCTCAGCATCAATCTCTCCGAATGCAAAGTATGCGATCTATTTCGATGGCAGAGACTGGTATTCCTATTCGATTCCTGACGGGAAGGTAGTGAACCTCACGCGAAATCTACCGGTGAAGTTCTTCAACGAAGAGAACGATACGCCTTCGACTCCGGGCTCCTACGGCAATGCCGGCTGGACCAAAGACGACCGTGAAGTGTTGCTTTATGACCGTTACGATATTTGGCAAGTCTCACCGGATGGCAGCGGTGCCAAGAATTTGACTGACGGCCTGGGGCGAGCGGAAAAAACAGAGCTTCGTTATGTTCGCCTCGATCCAAAAGAGCGTTGGATCGATCCCGCCAAGCCGATGCTGCTGCATGTTGAGGATGAACAAACGCGCAGCTCGGGATTCTATCGAGACAAAGTTAATGGTGGAGCTCCGGAAAAATTGATGATCCTGGCAAAGGATTTCAGTAATCCAACGAAAGCCAAAGACGCCCAGACGATGGTGCTAACAGCTTCACGCTTCGACGAGTTTCCAGATCTGTGGATTACCGGTCCTGACTTTAGTGACATGAAGAAAGTGAGCAACGGCGATGCGCATCGCGCCCAGTTTAGATGGGGCACCGGCGACCTCGTCAGGTTCAAAAACGCTGACGGCGTTCCACTCCAGGGGTTGTTGCTAAAGCCTGAGAACTTCGATCCGAATCGGAAGTACCCGATGATCGTCTACATCTATGAACGACTCTCGCAAAGCTTACACGCGTTTCGTAATCCTGGTCCGGGCACTTCTGTCAATCCGACTTTCTATGTCAGCAATGGCTATCTGATTTTCATGCCTGACATTGTCTACACGATTGGCTACCCCGGTCAGAGCGCTCTGAAATGTGTGCTGCCAGGTATTCAAGCGGTGGTCGATAAAGGTTTTGTCGACGAGAACGCTATCGGCATTCAAGGCCACAGCTGGGGTGGTTATCAAATCGCTTACATGGTTACGCAGACAAATCGCTTTCGCGCCGCCGCGCCGGGTGCGCTGGTTTCGAATATGACCAGCGCTTACAGCGGCATTCGCTGGGGCACCGGGCTGCCGCGCCAGTTTCAATACGAACAAACTCAATCGCGCATCGGCGGCAATCTTTGGGAGTATCCGATGCGGTTTTTAGAGAACTCGCCGGTCTTTCGCGCCGATCGCGTGCAAACGCCTCTTCTGATGATCCATAACGATGAAGACGATGCGGTGCCGTGGTATCAGGGGATTGAATACTACCTGGCGCTGCGACGTTTGGGTCGAGAGGTTTACATGTTCAACTACAACACAGAGAAGCATGGGCTGCGGAAGCGCATCAACCAGAAAGACTACACTCGCCGCCTCCAGGAATTCTTCGACCACTTCCTGAAAGGCTCGTCGTCCCCCGAATGGATGACCAAAGGGATTCCCTACCTGCAACGCGAGAAAGAGAAGGAAAGGTATCGCGTGGCCGATAAGTGACTCTTTGGAGTGCGGTGACCTGTCACCGCTTTGGTCTTGGGCGGCCTGACGCCCCTGACGGCTGCGACAGGTCGCAGACTAAAAAGCGCCGACTGGTCGGCGCACTCCAAAAGCTTGACGCCCATGCAGCCAAATGAAGTATTTCTTCGTGCAACGGCTGTGTTTAGGCAACCGAACCTCACACAAGGAGAACTCCTCATGACTCCGATCAAAGATTGGCCTCACGCGCCTATTCATCGTTTTTCCGATGGAATTTTTATGGTGACAGGCGCGACTCTCCATAAACAACCCTTCTTCTACGGCGCTGAGAAGTTGAACCTGCTTGAGTCCAACTTACTTTCCTTAGCAAAGAAGTATTGCTGGCAGCTTGAAGCTTGGTCAGTATTCGTCAATCACTATCATATTGTGGCCCGTGGCTCTGGCGATCAACCACTCGACAAATTCCTCAAACACCTTCACTCACAAACTGCACGTGAACTGAATCAGTTAGATCAGTCCGCCGGCCGACAGGTATGGTTTAACTTCTGGGACACGAAGCTAACCTACGAACGGTCTTACCGTGCGAGACTGAACTACGTTCACCAAAATGCGGTGAAGCATGAGCTGGTCAACGTCGCAAATCAGTATCCGTGGTGTTCTGCCACTTGGTTTGAACGTACGGCATCACCGGCCATGGTTAAGACGATCTATAGTTTCAAGACCGACAAACTGAAGATTGATGATGACTACTGATCCTTTTGGAGTGCGGTGACCTGTCACCGCTTTGGTCTTGGGCGGCTTGACGCCCCTGACGGCTGCGACAGGTCGCAGATTAAAAAGCGCCGACAGGTCGGCGCACTCCAAAGTTTTGGTGTAATCTGCGGATAATGTCCTTCAACGCGGTCGACATCGTTATTGCCGTCATTGTCCTGCTGAGCGTGCTCAACGGGTACCGCCGCGGGTTCATCCTCGGCTTACTCGACCTTGTTGGTTGGGCTTTAGTTCTGGTGGCCAGCCTCAGGTTCTACCAACCGGTAGCAAAGTGGTTAGGTCCCCGGGTAGACCTCTGGTCGGAAACCTGGGATCGGCCGATCGCCTTCGTCCTCGTCGCCATAGTGGTGTTTGTATCAGTTGAGTTGCTGGGCACCGCTCTTCTCAGCCGGGTCAGCAAAGACGTTCACGAGCGAACTCTCAATCGAGTGTTCGGTCTGTTTCCGGGATTGGCGAACGGTTTGATCACAGCCGCATTTGTGTCGGCGCTTTTGCTCTCGGTTCCTCTCAACGAGCGCTTACACGAGCAGGCTCGCGAAAGCTCGGCCGTGAATCGTCTCGCCGTTTATGCCCAGCAGCTCGAGGCGGCGCTCCATCCAGTGTTTGCCGAGGCGGTCGCGGAAACTCTCAACCTGCTGACCGTCCAACCGGATTCTCACGAGACTGTCAAACTGCCTTTCACCGTGGCTAAAACCCGTGCTCGGCCTGATCTGGAATCACGGATGTTGGAACTCGTTAATCAGGAACGACTGAAAGCAGGGCTTAAACCACTTGCTCCCGATCCGGAACTGCCGGAAGTGGCGCGCCGACACTCAGCCGACATGTTTGCGCGCGGTTACTTCGCACATGAGACGCCGGATGGTCGCGATCCATTCGAGCGCATGCGAGAAGCTAAGGTTAACTTCGTGGCCGCCGGAGAAAATCTCGCCCTCGCTCCGACCCTGCAAGTCGCCCATACGGGTTTAATGAATTCGCCAGGTCACCGCGCCAACATTCTGAGTAAGGATTTTGGTCGGGTCGGAATCGGCATCATGGACGGTGGCATGCGCGGGTTGATGGTGACGCAGAACTTTCGGAATTGAGGCGAGCGTCTCTGGAGGTAGGGTAGTTAAGAAAAGGTGCGAAGCAAAATCATTGGTCATATATCATTTGACATTTCTCATTTGTCGTTTAAGACCGAACGAGGCTTACCTGAAACGTACTTAAAGTCTCACGAGCCCCCTCTTCCCATCGCGTGCCGTGTTCCCTAAATACAAATGAGACGAGTTCTCAAATGACAAATGAGAAATGTCAAATGACATATGACCACTGGTTTTTGCACCACGCTCATATTAGGATTGGCCTGGATCTATTGTTCTAAAGGAGTGCCTCATGAAACAACTCATCTATCTAACTGTGGTCGCGCTCGCCCTCGTTAGCGCCTGTTTGTTCTCCGCTTCGGCGCGCGTTGTGAACCAGGAGCCGGAAGACATCGTGCTTACCGAAGGCACCGCGATCAACGTCGTCACTGCCCAGGAAATTACCAGCAAGGCTGCCAAGCCGAACGATCCGGTTAACTTCACTGTCAACGAAGACCTGTTGATCAACGGGCAAGTGGTCGTGCGGAAAGGTACTGCGGCTGTCGGAAGTGTTATCAACGCCGAGAAAGGCGGCTACCTGGGCAAATCAGGCAAGCTCGCCATTCAGGTGGAGTCGAGTCAAACCGTTGACGGGCAGCCGGTGAAATTGCGTGCAGCTAAAGGCAAGGAAGGTAGCGACAAGACGAACAGCACGGCGGCGCTGTCGATGATCAGTCCGTTCTTTCTATTCAAGAAAGGCGGTGAAGCGAAGATTGCCGCCGGAACGCCGGTGACGGTCTACGTGGCAGAAGAGAAACGATTTCGGCTTGATGGCTCAAATCTCGTCGCAGTGGTGCCCGAGAAACCCGCGGTAACTGACGACTCGGAGTCGATCGTCTATATCTATCGTCCGAGTAAGATGGTTGGTAAAGCGCTCGAACCGTCTGTATTCGTTGATCAAACCGAGTTGGCGTGGATGGACAACGGTCGGTATTTCGCGATCAAGCTGAAGCCAGGCAAACATATCGTTCGTATGACCGACGACAAAAAGGGTTATGCGCTCGACATGGGTCCCGGACAAACGTACTACTTCCGCGTCGGAATCGAGATGGGCATGTGGAAAGGCCACGGTAAGCTGACGCTTGACGACGCTGACCGGGCCATCGCTGAGATCAAGAAACTAAAATTCATTGGCCAGGACAAGATTAAAGCACCCACAATGGTGGTTGAAATTCCGGTGAAGTAGTTGCAGTTAGAAAGAGGGCAAAGCGGCGGGCATTCAAGCTACGAAGGCTTGTGTCAGGAAGGGGCAGTTCAAGTTTCACAAGCTTGTGTTAGGAAGGGGGCAAGCGAAGCGCGCCCCCGCTCAAGATCGGGCAGAATCCAAGTTTGAGTCTACTCGCAAGCTCTATCCACTCTAAATTGAATTGATACGAGAGTTGAGCGGGGGCGCGCTTCGCTTGCCCCCTTCCTAACACTAGCTTATGTAGGTTGAATGACTCTCTCTTGCCCCTTTCCCAGCAGTCAAATTCATTCAGCTTGGATGGTCCACTTCAGCTGGTGGGAGAATGACAATTGAGAAATGTCAAACGATCGATGACCAATGATTCTTGGAGACGAGCGTCCAGAGGTCCCTAGTCTCTAAGATCTCGTCAACCCTTCCAACTCTTCAGCGGTGCGGGGCCAGTCGGCGCGCAGGAGTCGTGAGAGCGCGCGATCGGCGAGAAGCTTTCCTGCGGTCTGGCAGTTTGGACAATAGTTCGTCTCGTTGGAAGCGTAACGGATGCGTTTAACCTTGCTTCCGCAACGAGGACACGGATCTCCATATTTACCGTGAACCGCCATTTCCTTGCGAAACGCCGTTACCTTTTCTGGAAAACCCTTGCCGGCATCCGCTCGCAAGATCTCAACCCACTTTGTCAGTGCCGTCTTCGTCGCTTCAAACAGTTGTTTGATTTCAGCCGGCGTGAGTTTTTGAGTCAGTGTCACCGGAGAAAGTTTAGCTTCCCAGAGAATCTCATCTGAATAAGCGTTGCCGATGCCACTGAACACGCGCGGATCGGTCAGCGATCGCTTCAAAGTGTGGTTCTCCAACTGCAGAGCTTTCGCAAATTCGTCGACGCTGATTTGAAAAATCTCCAGGCCGCCGGGATCGAGACGAGCCAGTCCCGAATCTCCCTCAACCAGGTGCAGCGAGGCGCGCCTCTGTGTGCCGGCTTCGGTGAGTGAGAGCACGCCGTTGCTGAATCGAAACGAAGCCAAACCGCCCGACCTCGTTGTTTTGCTTGCTGTCTTGACTGTGGCTTGAGTTCCGTCTTTCCAGTGAAGACGGCCGGCAATCATGAGATGAAGAACGAGCCAGAGGTTTCCTTCCAACCCTACGCAGATGCGTTTTCCCAAGCGGCGGAGTTCGACAACCTTACGACCCTCCACAGTGGAAATTGGAGGCACGGCGGTTCGGAGCAGAAACGGCGCGGTGATCGAAACTCGGTCGAATCGTTGACCGAGTACTCTCGCCTCGAGCGCTTCGATGTAGACGACGATGTCCGGCAGTTCAGGCACGGTGAGGAAAGACTAACGGGTTCGGGAGGATTATAACAAGTTACAAGTCCGCGGCTGGACGCGCCTCTAGCTAGTATTCATTTGGAATTGGTGGACGCTGAAAGTCGAAGGGCCATCGCGAAGGGATCAGAACCGAGGAGCGGTAGCGACCGGGCCGCTGCGCCTCCATTCAATTCCGGGTTCAGTGTAACCCTACGTCACCAGGGCGGGGTAAGAACGAGTTGAGAGCACTTGGGATAAGCGGAAATTGAATGGAGGCGCAGCGGCCCGGTCGCTACCGCTCCTCGGTTCTGATCCTGTAGGGGCGACATCCTAAATTCCAGGAATGCTGTTCGAGCTTAACAATGAATCCATGAAGCAGTATCCGCTTCGCCTTTGCTCCGTCGCGTGGTTTGCGTGAAACTCCTCCTGTTCTGCAAATTGGTGCGGCGACTGCGGAGAATTTCTGGCTTTCACGCTTGAGAGAGGATTACAATAACGTCACTTCCTCAAGCAGATGCCGGAGGGTTCAAGTGAGCCGCGAAACACGGGAGCAAGTTCCAGAATACAAACCTGAAGGATGGCGAGATGGCAACGACAGTCTCGCCGGCGGAGAGCTTGCAGCCTTCTACTGCTCTCATGCCGACCCAGACGTGCGTGATCGCAGCCTGGTGTTGGAGCTTCTGGGCCGAATCAACTACCGGATTCTAAGTGGCAACCGAGTGTATGTTGAAGTTGATGGAGTGGTTTACAAAACGCTCTATGGCGCTTACTGGCGCAGTGTCTTTACGGGCATCGAGCATTACCTGCTCAAGTGTGAGGAGATCAAAGGCTCAACCTGGGCAACTGAGAGTGTAACTCCAGACCTGATTGATTTACCCATCGCCTATTCCAACCGTTGCTGGACCGCCAGCGGTCACTCACTTTCTTTTGTCCTCGGTCGAGATGGCTGCTAAGCAGTTGTCCCTCGTTCACAATCCGCGGCACATCTCCTTTCCCCATGGCGTCGTGACGGCGCGTGTATATGACAACTTGATCTCGGCAAACTTCCAGTCCTTGCGCTGCCAGATCTTTCCATCAACGTATTCCACTCGATTGATGACGGCATTTTCCTGAACCGGCTTTGCCGAATCACTACTCAAGCCTGCCAGGGTGACTACTTCGCTTGGACCCGACAAGCTGACGGCTTGTATTTCCTTCGCCTTGCCGGGGTCAATTTTGATGGAGCAAAGAAACTGACGACGCGTTGGAAGGGCAGGATTTGCCGGGTCAACAAATTGATACTCCCAAAACACTATGTCTGCGGGTTGGGTACTGCCATTTTGTACTTTGATCCGATAGTCGTAAGCATCGACAGCCTTCCGAACGCGAGTGCGAGCTTCCTGCACGTTCTTCTCAATTGCCGCGCTGCGGCCATCTACTGTGTCGAGATAAGGATCTCTGGCACCCAGGGGCTCGTTGACTCGGTTGCGTTCGTAGTTTCGCGTACCCTGAGATTCCAGTTTGGCAGGTTGGGTTGAGAACGATTCTATTCTCTCTGCCGGATAGCGAACCTTCGACCATTTGTACTCGAGCAGGGCCAGCGAAGATTTCTCGGAGGTGACGACCGCATTTTGATTTGAAAAAGCGAGAGCGGAGAGAATCAGAATAAAGAGTGAAGGTAGTAGACGTTTCATAGCCCGTCTCCTTTTACTGCCAGACCAGTCTATTCAATTGCAGGCCCGCGGCACAAGGCTAAGCGACGAGGGCCAAATCATTGGTCATATATCATTTGACATTTCTCAATTAACATTTGCCATTGATCGCTTTATGATTCTTACGTTGAAGAACCCCGCCTCACGTTCAAATGACAAATAATGACGAATGACAAATGTTAAATGATATATGACCAATGATTCTTACCGTCGCGTTATCGACATGATCAGAACCTCCTGAAATACGTCGGACATCAAGGGATTCAGCGTTCGCCCAGTACCTGGTCAACCTCTTGTCTCAGCGCTTCCAGTTCCTTTCGCAGCACTTCATAACGTTCGATTGCATCACGCCCAATCTTCTGATCTGCGCTGGTTGTCATGCTCGCTAGATATGTGATGTGCGCCTGCAATCCGGGCTTGCCGTAACGCACTGGTTCCGTGAACAGTTTTCCAGCGATCACGTTCACCCTGGTTGTCATTTCGCCGTTGGTCCCCGAGGCGGCTCGCATTTTGTTTTGGGCATCTCGAATCCTGGCGGCCAGCTGATTTGCATTGCTGATTAACTCGCGCATACGCAGGTTATGTTCGAACTGCTGCTGCAGGTCGGCGATTGTCACGCCGTCATCCGCCACCCGCGGATCGATGAGCACATTGAAACTTTCGGTCAGTGTTGCGGTGCCAACCTTGAAGCGCACCTGATACTGGCCCGGGGGGACGGTGACGCCGGCCTGATGTCGCAGGTCCCAGACAAAACGATTCATTCCGGCAGTCTTTGTTGGTCGCGGAGTGGTTGGCGTGCGTCGTCCGCCGGCAGGAGCTGCGTCTGGATCTTCCGGTTGCGACTCCGGACCTGCACCGCCAACTCCGGGCATCCCTGCCCCGCCGCGCGCAGCGCGACGGTCAATCAGGGCCGGAGTATCACTGTTGTAGGAATTAATCAGACTACCTTTGGCGTCCAGTATTTCGATCACGAGCGGTCGCCCGGGCGACTCGGCAAGGTAGTAGTCGATTGTTGGCGCCAAAGTGTTAGGACCAGTGCGCGTACGATAGCTGTCGCGAGGCTTAAACAAAAATGCTGTGGAAGATATAGACGGCGAGGCGATCTGATGGAGCGTGCTAACGTTGTCGAGCATCCAAAATGCGCGGCCCTGAGTAGCTACGATCAAATCTTTTCGGTGTAGTTTGATGTCCGTGACCGGTACGTTCGGCAAGTTTAATTGAAACGGTTGCCAATGAGCGCCATTGTCGAACGAGATGAACATCCCAAATTCAGTTCCAGCATAAAGTAGTCCTTCGCGATCGGGATCTTCGCGCACCACGCGCGTCGGCCAGTCGGCCGGAATTCCGTTCTTGCCATCCGACAAACGCGTCCAGGTTTTTCCGTAATCGTCGGTGCGGTAGATGTAAGGCTGATAGTCACCGAGCAGGTATCTATAGACTGCGAAGTAGGCTGATCCCTTCCGATGCGGCGATGGTTCGATGAACTGCACTCGCCCGCCATCCGGAATATCTTTCGGCGTCACATTTGTCCAGGTTTTGCCGTTGTTGCGCGTGACGTGAAAAGGTCCATCATTCGCGCCGGTCCAGATCACGCCTTTCTCTAACGGCGATTCAGCGATCGCGTAGAGCGTGCTGTAGAACTCTTCGCCGGTGATATCGCGTGTGATTGGCTCGCCACTTATGCCCTGGCAGCATTCGGGTCTGGCAGTCAGATCCGGAGAGATCTTCTCCCAGGTGACGCCTTTGTCGCGCGTGCGGTGGACATGCTGAGAACCGTAATAGAGTACTTCCGGGTCGTGCGGCGAAGTAGCCATTGGCGATACGCGTTGGAAGCGCAAGATCAAATCGCGGGCGGGATTGCCATATAACGACTGCGCGCCAACCCAATAGTTCCTTTCCTGGCCGACTCTGAGGTTCATCACACCGTATTGCCCCTTGCACGAACCGTAAACGATGTTTGGATCCCGCGGGTGCGGCATGATTGGACCGGTTTCACAACCAGGACCTGTGCGCCAGTCGTCGCGATTGTTTGGATCGGCCTGACTCGAGATGATCAGAGTGGTGTTATCTTGTTGAGCGCCGTAGAGTCGGTAAGGGAACTGATTGTCGACCCAAACTCCGTAGATCTCAGCTGTTGGTTGATTCATTTGCGTCGACCACGTTCGCCCTCCATCAGTTGAGACATTGGCTCCGCCGTCGTTCGCCTGAATCATTAACTGACTGTCTTTTGGATTGATCCAAATGTCGTGGTTGTCTCCATGCGGAGTGCGGAGTGTGTTGAAGGTTTTGCCGCCATCCGACGATCGCCAGAATCCTTCCGCCCCTGCGTAAATCACGTCAGCGTTCATCGGATCTGCACCGAGAGTCGTGTAGTAGAAAGGTCGTTGAATCAAACCGGGCATTGAAGTGATAAGCGTCCACGTCTGTCCCGCGTCGTCTGATCGATAAAGACCGCCGCCAGGTTTGGCCTCGATGAGTGCATAGACGCGATCTGGTTTGGCAGGAGTAACGGCGAGGTTGCCTTTGCCAATAAGTTCAGCCGGCAGTCCTGTTGTGACCTTCGTAAAGTGCTCGCCGCCGTCGGTGCTTTTGAAGAAGCCGCCATCTCGCGAGCCGCTGATGATAGTCCACGGCTTGCGCTCGAGCCGCGACATCCAGGCGTAAACTACATTCGGATTGCCGGGTTGCAATTCGACATCAATCGCACCCACGCTGTCAGACAGAAAAAGCACTTTATTCCACGTTTGGCCTCCGTCTGTAGTTTTGAAAATGCCACGATCCGAATTCGACTTGAAAATGTCTCCGCCGGCCGAGACCCAAACAATATCCGGGTTCGTCGGGTGAATCCGGACCGCGCCGATTTGACCTGCGTTGTAGAGCCCTATGAACTTCCACGTCTGACCGCCATCAGTGCTCTTGTACATGCCGCGTCCGGTGGAGACGTTGCTGCGAACACCATCGGATCCGGTACCAAGGTAGATTACGTTCGGATCCGAATCGGCCACCGCAACGCATCCGGTCGATCCCAGCGGAACCTTGCCGTCGGTTATTGCCACCCAACTAACGCCGCCATCAGTAGTTTTGAACAACCCGCCGCTGGCCACGCCCATGTAGAAAGTTTTCGGCTGCGATGGCACGCCGGCGACGGTTGTGACTCGCCCACCGCGAGAAGGTCCAACGAGTCGATAACGGAGGCCCTTGAAGAGGGCTGGATCGACGCTGGGAATCAATTGAGGTTTAGCCGCAGGCTGCGCACGAACCGGCGCGACTACGAACGCGGTAAGGATCAGGAATGACTGAAGGGCATATCGAAGCACGTGGATTTCCTCCGAGATAGCGCAAACTGAACGTGGATAGCATCAGCGCCGGTTTTGACTGCTGTTAGTAATTATCTCCAACCAAGGGCGATCATCCAACAGAAACGGGTACCAGGTAATGTCATGTTTTCGGTCTAGTTTCGTGGCTCATTGCCAGACTCGGGAAAACGATCCACGCGCATCACGCGAAATGTCACTAAATCCTTCGTGTTGGTTCGTGTGATGCGCGTGGATCGTGATCTGTAAGGCTCGAAAATATGTCACTAGGGGGTACCACGCATACGCAAACCGCGGAAGAAAACGAGCTGTCCGCCGTCTAATGATTGAAACGGCCAACTTAACTCGAAAGTAACGAGGGATGAGTATGAGAAAGCAGCACGCAGCAATTGGACTAGCTGCCGTTATTGCGCTGGTCTTCTTAACATCTTGCAAAAATGGACAAGCTAGCAGAGGTGGGGAGCAGTCGATGTTGTCGCCGGCGCCGAATTCTCCCATTGCCATTGCGGGTGGTGCCGGCAACGTGGCTGTGGGCGACATGGATCAGGATGGGAAACTCGATCTAGTTGTGGCGAGCACGCAGGTTCCCAGCATCAGTGTCTTGCTGGGTCAGGGCGATGGCCAATTCAGGGCGGCGGCGCTCAAGACGATTACGGTGTCTGAAACTCCCGGTGAAATGGAGTTGGGTGACCTTAATGGTGATGGCAAGCTGGACGTCGCTATCACCAGTCACGACAGCTACGGTGTTACGGTGCTCTTAGGTGATGGCAAGGGCGGCCTGACGCGCGCAACGAATTCTCCGATCGTGATGAAGGATGGTAAGCACCCGCATACACATGGACTGGGGGTGGGCGATCTGAACGGAGATCGCAAACTCGATCTCGTTACTGTCAACAATGCTGATAATGATGTGTCGGTCGCATTTGGTGATGGAAGCGGCGGCTTCACACGGGCTCCCGGCTCGCCTTTCGCTGTTGGCCCGAGCCCATATCCCCTGGCACTTGGCGATGTCAACAACGATGGTCGCATTGACATAGTAGCGACCAGTTCTGCGACTGGTCCGCAAAGAGCGCAGCAACTGTCATCGAGTTTTGCCTTGACTCTGCTGCTGAACAACGGGCGCGGTGGTTTTCAAGCGAGCCAACTTCCGCTGCGTACGGGTCAGCCGTGGTTCGTCGCGGTTGCTGACGTTAACGGGGATCGCAAACCCGATCTCGTAGCGACTCATCACGAGCAGAGCAAGTTGAGTGTGTTGCTCGGTGATGGACAGGGCCGCTTTACTGAAGCCCGTAGGTCGCCCGTCGACCTGGGCCACAATGCCTGGCAATTGGTGCTATCAGATCTGAACCGTGATGGACGGCCAGACATGATTGCGGCAGATGGAAATGGGTTTCGCTTTATGCTCGGTGACGGGAGCGGCGGCTTCAAACCAGCGCCCCAATCGCCGTTTGCCACCAGCAAGGGGACCTGGAGGATGGCCGTGGCGGATGTAAATCGGGATGGCAAGAATGATGTGGTCACGAGTAGTGGTGAGACCAACACGGTGAGCGTGCTGCTTGGTACATAAGCTTGTGTCAGGAAGGGGGCAAGCGCAGCGCCCGCTCAAGACTCATTACAACTCAACTGCATCTGACTCTGATTGTTTGGTGAATCTGAATCGTTTTTGTTACGGATCTTGAGCGGGGGCGCGCTCCTCCTGCCCCCTTCCCAACGTATTAAGAATTAGTGTGGGGCGGTGAATTGATTCAAGCAAGCGCGGATTCAATGAGCCGCCACACAATTCTGTGTTGAACTAAGCCGGGTAGAGGTTACTTGGAGTTTGAAAAGGTA
>Ga0187892_10000948_pt1 | contig 71429 bp, 67 predicted proteins | sample MA1701073metaG_FD_139345 | JGI IMG/M metagenome (GOLD analysis project Ga0187892, IMG submission 139345) | Bio-ooze microbial communities from a basaltic lava cave in the Kipuka Kanohina Cave System on the Island of Hawaii, USA - MA170107-3 metaG ...
GCTCGAGGGCGATCTGCGTCACATGCAGGGCGTGGACGCCTGGGGAGTCGAAGCGACGCGGCTCGCGCACCAGGCCGGCGTGCGGCTCGTCGCGGGTACCGACGCGAGCGGTTATCCGGGGCGCGAGCCGCGCCCGACGCTGCACGAGGAGCTGGCGATGTACGTCGAAGCGGTGGGCCTCACGCCACTCGAAGCCCTCGCGACCGCGACCCGGAACGCGGCCGATATGCTCGGCGTCGAGCGGGAGCTCGGGACGATTGCGCCAGGTCGACTCGCCGATCTCGTGATCCTCGAGGCCGACCCGCGCGCCGACATCCGCAACACCCGGCGGATCAGCCACGTGATCAAGGGCGGCGTGGTCCACGACGTCGAGCCGCGGGATTCACTCGACTGGGTGCCGAGCTGGCCGGGGACCCGGATGGCGGTGTTACGCGGCGATGTCGCCGGGCCGGGGCCGTGGGCGTTCCGGTTCCAGATGCCGGCCGGCTACTGGATCCATCCGCACACCCATCCGGTGGAAACCAACATCCGGGTCATCTCCGGCACACTCCTCGTCGGCATGGGCACGACGCTCGACAGCGCGGCGGTGCGGGTGCTGGCACCGGGTGAGGCGATCGCGCTCGCTGCGGGGATGGCGCACTACGAGGGCGCGCGCGGGGCGACCGAGATCGAAGTCAGCGGCGTCGGGGCGTGGGGGATCGCGTTCGTGGATCCGAGCCAGGCTCCGCGATGACCCGCTATGGCCGGAACTCCACCAGCTGCATCGCCGTCGAGCTCCCATCATCGCCGTTGAAGGTGATCGCCAGCGGCAACGGCACATTCGGGTTGACGCACAGGTTCATCAGCGGCTTCTGATTCTGGCGCCACACTCCGCGCACGCCGCTCACGCCCGCCTGCGCGCACCGCTCCTCGACCCTGAACGAGGTCGACTCGCCGCTCTGCGTCATCTGCCACCCGTTGCCGATCTCCCAGGAATGCCCCCCAAAGAGCAGCATCCACATCGGGTTGAAGAGGGTAAGGCCCACCGGGCCCAGACCGATGAGCTGCATCATGGGCACGCCTTCGTTGGGCCCGAGCGTCACCGTCGAGGAATAGCTGTCGCTGCCGAGACTGCCGGCGACGGTGAGGGTGAAGCGCCCGCCGCCCGCCGGGCGCGCGTCGAACGAGTAGCTGCCGGTCTTGTTCTCGTTGCCGTCGCGCTGCTGCACGTTGTAGCGGAAGCGCTCGGTGCCTTTGAATGCGTACATCCCCCAGGTGAACGCGCCGGCGATCGGCTGCGTGTAGAGCGCGGGAAGCGCGCCGCCGCGGGTGGGCGGCGCCGGCGCGTTGGCCTGGCTCAACGGCTCGGCCGTGACCGCCGGCGGAGCCGAGCCTCCCCCGCCGCCCATGTTCGCCGGGCAGGTGCCCACGCAGTCGCCCACGCGGGCCGGACCGCCGGTGAGGGTGCCCGTCGCCGACCCTTCATCCGCGGACGTGACTGTGAATTTCCCGACCGGCGTCGTGGTGCGCCGCAGCACCCGCCCCGTCGCGGGATCGCGGATTTCGCGACCCGGCCGCGTCACCTCATACTCGGCGCCGACGCGGATGCCGGCACCCGTGCCGACGTTGATCGTGACTTCCCCGCCCGACACGTCCGCGACGAGCGCGCGGATTTCGACCTTGGTCTCCTGGATCCGGCTGGCCGAGGCGACGATCTCTCCCGTCAGGCTGTCGACGGCGGCCCGGGTCGCTTCACCGATGATCGTATTGGCGAAATTCGAGCTGCCCATGTCGATCGCACCGACGCCACCCACGCCGCCGACGGCGGCACCGCCGGCCAGTGCGAGGCCGGAGCGTTTCGACTCGCCGTGCCCGGTCGCCACACCGAGAATCTCGGCGGTCGTGGTGCTGACGATCCTCGCATCGATCACGACCACCGCCTTGGCCGATTTCTTCCCCAGCCCGCCCAGCCCGATGCCCCCCACCCGCACGCCGCCGGCGATGCCGAGCTTCTTGTCGTCACGACCGAACTGGGTGATGCTGCCGATGATGATCGCGTCGACGCCGAGCAACCGGGCCAGCTGCACGGCCGAAGACGGATCGGCGCGACCCGACTGCTGGAAGTTCTGCTCCTGCAAGACGCGGTCGAGCTGCTTGCGCTCGATCACCGAGTAGGTCCCGTTGCGCACCAGGTTGGTCACCAGCATGTCGGCGATGCCCTTGCCGATGTCGACGTCGCTGCCGAACATGTCGTAGACCCATTGGTGCACCGTCGCGTAGTCGAAATCCAGCACGGCCACGCGGCGCCGGTTCGGGGTCTGTGAGGCGAGCGTCCCGGCGCCGACCAGCAGGGCCAGGAGGGAGACGGTCAGGCGCTTCATACCAGCTCCAGGTCGGGGGGTGGATCGGGAATTACCCGTGATTCTAGCGTGGACGGCCCAGGATTCAACTCGTAGCTTCTCCGCATGGCTTCGGCATTTCCCAATCTCACCGTTCTCGACCACCCCCTGATCCGCCACAAGCTGAGCATCCTGCGCGACCACCGCACCAGCACCAAGGATTTCAAGCAATTGGTCGGTGAGATCGCGATGCTGATGGCGTACGAGATGACCAAGGATCTGCCGCTCCAGCCCGTGGACATCGACACCCCGCTCGAGCACATGCAGGGCGTCCGCGTGGCCGGTAAGAAGCTCGTCCTCGTGCCCATCCTCCGCGCCGGCCTGGGGATGGTGGACGCGATCGCCCAGTTGATCCCCTCCGCGCGGGTCGGCCACATCGGCATTTACCGCGATCACACGACCCTGAAACCCGTCGAGTATTACTTCAAGGTGCCGGCGGGACCCGACGCCAGAGATTTCTTCGTGCTGGACCCGATGCTCGCCACTGCAGGCTCGGCCGTCGACGCCGTCACCGCCTTGAAGCGCGCCGGCGCCCAGCGCATCCGCTTCCTGTGCCTCGTGGCCTGCCCCGAAGGTGTCGGCACCATGTTGAAGCAGCACCCCGATGTCCCCGTCTACGCGGCCGCTCTCGATCGTCAACTGAACGACAAGGGATACATCCTCCCGGGCTTAGGAGATGCGGGAGACCGGCTGTTCGGCACCAGATGAGGGGCGAGATCGGCCCTTCTGCCTCCTCGTATCTGCAACCCACTCGGCGGCTTGGCGGCTCAGCGCCTGTCTGACACCTCGCAACTGTTTCTCCCCGAATCGTGTCACACTACTGACCGTCCCCCGTACGGAGCAGCGTGGACGAACCTGAACTGATCGCCCGGGCTCGCGCGGGGGATCCAGCGGCCGAACGGGCGCTCTACGACGCGCACGTGGATCGTGTCTATCGCTTGGCGTACCGCCTGGCGGGCGACGACGAGCTGGCCCGGGATTTCACGCAGGAGACGTTCATTCGCGCGTTCCAGCGGCTCGACACGTTCCGGGGCGAAGCCCGGTTGTCCACGTGGTTGCACAGCATCGCGACTTCGGTGGCGCTGAACGGGCTGCGCAAGGTGAAGCGATTCCGAACGCGCGAGACGGCGCTCGAAGCGGCGGATGCGGTCACGGCCGCGCCGCGCGCGGCCGAGCCGGACCTGAAGACCAGGTTGCGCGCCGCGATCGATGCGTTGCCGCTGAAGTACCGGACCGTGGTCGTGATGCACGATGTCGAGGGGTACACGCACGAGGAAATCGCCTCGACGTTGAACGTCGAGGTCGGCACCTCGAAGGCACAGTTGTCCAGGGCGCGGGCCAAGCTGCGCGAAGCGCTGGCGGATTTCGCGGGAGAATGGGTGTCATGAACGACGATCGCTTTGAAAACCTGCTGCGCGAGGCGGCCCGGGAGTATCACCGGCCGCCCGAGACCCCGCGCGACGAGATGTGGGCGGCGATCGAGGCCGAGCGCCGGCGTCGCCGGACGGCCCCGCGGATCGTGGTGTTGCGCCCGGCATGGCGGTGGGGGATCGGCATGGCCGCGGTGTTGCTCGTCGGCATCGCGATCGGACGCTGGATGCGGCCGCAAGCGAGTACGCCACCGACAGCGCCGGTCGCGACGCAATCGGGCGACGTCGCCTATCGCCTCGTCGCCGCGCAGTACCTGGGCCGCACCGAAGCCCTGCTCGCGGGATTCCGCGCCGACGCGCCTGCGGGCCGGCTCGATCCGCAGTTCGTTGCGCAGGCCCGGGATCTGTTGTCGTCGACGCGGCTGTTGCTCGACTCGCCGGCCGGCACCGATCCCCAGCTCAGACCGCTGTTGCAGGACCTCGAGCTGGTGCTCGCCCAGATCGCGTTGCTCACGGCTGGGCAGGAGAAGCGCGATGTGGAGCTCATCATTCAAGGAATCGACCAAAAGAGCGTGTTGACCCGGTTGCGGACGGCGATCCCGTCGGGACCCGCCGCGCCACCGCGCCCGCAAGGAGCGATTTGAAGATGGCTACGATGTCGTGGGTCCTCGCCGCCGTCTCCCTCAGCGTGCAGGAGCCGGCGACCGCGCCAGCGGTGCGTCCCGCGTCCCCCGTGCCCGCGCAGAGCATCGTGTGGGCCGATTCCCTGTACCGCGAGGCGCGGCGACTCCTCAATCGCGGCCGCTACGCGGACGCCGCGACCGCATTCGCCGCCCTGATCCGGCGCTTCCCCAAGTCCGCGCATACGCCCGACGCCTACTACTGGCAGGCGTTCGCGCTGTACAAGACGGGCACCGCCGACAATTATCGTCGCGCCCGTACCCTCCTGGAAGACCAGCAGAAGCACCACGCGCGGACCGCGACGCGGGGCGACGCGGAGACCTTGTACGCGCGCATTCAGGGCGAGCTGGCCCAGCAGGGCGACGACAAGGCGGCGGAATGGGTGCGCGTGCACGCGAATGCGATCGTCCCCCCGACGCCGCCCACACCCCCGATCCCGCCAACACCCCCGACACCGCCGACCCCGCCGACCCCGCCGACGCCGCCGTCTTCTCAGTCGACCCGCGGCTGCCCGTCCGACGATGAAGACGCGGACCCGCGCCTGGCCGCGCTCAATGCGCTGCTGCAGATGGACCCCGAGGCCGCGGTGCCGATCCTGAAGCGCGTGCTGGCCCGGCGCGATCCGTGCAGCCTCACGCTGCGGCGCAAGGCGGTCTTCATCATCTCCCAAAAGCGCGCCGAGGATACCGAGGACGTGCTGCTCACGGTGGCGCGCACGGATCCCGACGGGGAAGTCCGCGAGCAGGCGGTGTTCTGGCTGTCGCAGGTCGGCAGTGAACGGGCGGTGAGCGCGCTCGACTCGATCCTCCGCTCGTCCCCCGACGTGGAGCTGCAGAAAAAAGCCATCTTCGCTCTGTCCCAGATCCACGGGAGCCGCGCCGGACAGATCCTCCGCGACTACGCCGAACGCGGCCCGTCCCGGGAAGCGCGCGAGCAGGCGATCTTCTGGCTCGGCCAGCAGCATACGGCGGAGAACGCATCCTTTCTCCGCGGCCTGTACGCGCGCCTGACGAGCGACGACCTGAAGGAAAAGGTCATCTTCTCACTCAGCCAGATGGGGTCCGCGGAAAGCGGCCGCTGGCTGCTCGACCTGGCCGTGAACGAGCGCGAGCCCGTGGAGATGCGCAAGAAGGCCCTGTTCTGGGCGGGCCAGACCGGTGCCGAGATCAGGGATCTCACCGCCATCTACGACCGGACCACGAACCTCGAGATCAAGGAGCAGCTGATCTTCGTCTACTCGCAGCGGCACGAGTCCCAAGCCGTGGACAAGCTGATCGACATCGCCAAGCACGATCCGAACCGCGAGCTGCGCAAGAAGGCGGTGTTCTGGCTGGGCCAGTCGCGCGATCCGCGGGCCCGCCAGGTCCTGCTCGACATCATCAATCAATGAACGCGCGTCCCGTCCTGGCGACGATCATCCTCGGGGTGACCCTTCCCCCGGCCTGTGTCTCGTCGCAATCGCTCGCCGCACGCATAGCCGCCGCGCCGGGAGACGTGCGGTTCGCGTTCACCTCCCGACCCGACGTCATCGGTAACGGGTACAGCATCATCCGGTGGAGCTGCGACGGTGGTCGCTGCCGGCAGCAAATCGACGGCGACTACTCCGACGCGGACGACAACGATTGGCGATCGCCCTGCGACACCGGACCTGTCCGGGTCACGCTGCGCCGGCGTGACGGCCGCGTGGTCGGGGTGCGGACCGCGGTGGGGAGCCGCGTCAGCGCGTTCGGCACCGGCACCGACCTCGGGCGCGTGTCCGCCCCGGAGGCGGTGCGCTATCTCCTCGATCTCGCCGCCCGCGCCGAAGGCGACCTTGGCGGCAAGGCGATTTTCGCGGCGACCCTGGCCGACAGCGCCACGACCTGGCCCGAGCTGCTGCGCCTGGCGCGCGATCGCGACGTTCCCGCGCAGACGCGCCGCAGCGCCGTGTTCTGGGTATCCCAGGCCGCGGAGGCCGCCGCCACGCGGGGGCTCGACGAGCTGATCGGGGAGGACACCGCCGACCGCGAGGTCCGCGAGGCGGCAGTCTTCGCGCTCTCCCAGCGTCCCCGGGAGGAAGGTGTCCCCGTGCTGATACGGATCGCCGCGGCGCACCGCGACCCCGCAGTGCGCAAGCGCGCGATCTTCTGGCTCGGCCAATCCGACGACCCCAGAGCCCTCGCGCTGTTCGAGCAACTGCTGACAAGACCCTGACGGCCGCGCATCTCAAACGCCGGCGGGTTTGCAGGCATCCTTTTTCGAAAGCCTTCAGGCCCGTCCCATGCCGCTCGTGTCCGTGCTGTTGCAGGCGCTCAGCGTTCAGCAGGCATTCGACTCGTCCGCCCTCCGTCATGCGAGCGGTGGGACTCCTCCCACCGTGGTGGCGGTGCGCGTGCACCGTCCGCCGGATCTGGACGGCCGGCTCGACGATGCGGCGTGGCGCGAGACGCAGCCCGCGGGCGGATTTCGTCAAGTCGATCCGACCGAGGGCGCCGCCGCGACCGAATCGACGTGGGTTTACCTCGTGTACGATGACGCCGCGATCTACGTGGGGCTGCGCCTGTTCGACAGCGAGCCCCACCGCGTGCTCCGCCGCCTCGGTCGCCGCGACGATCAGCTGCAAAGCGACATGGTTTACGTCGACTTCGACAGCTATCACGATCACCGCACCGCGTTTGAATTCGCCGTCAATCCGGCGGGCGTGAAGACCGACGACATCACGAGCAACGACTTCTTCATCGGCGATCGCTCCTGGGAGCCCGTCTGGGACGTCGCGACCGCGATCGATTCCCTGGGCTGGGTCGCCGAGATGCGGATCCCGTTCTCCCAGCTCCGCTTTCCGCAGCGCCAGGATCAGCTGTGGGGGTTTCAGGTGTTCCGCTGGGTCTTCCGCAAGAGTGAGCAGAGCCAGCTCGTGTTCGTGCCCAAGAACGAGACCGGCTACGCGTCCCGGTTCGCCCATCTGGTCGGCCTCCGCGACATTCCGGCGCCACGCCGGCTCGAAGCCCTGCCCTATACGGTGGGACGCGGCACGTTCAACGCGGCGCACACGCCCGGCGATCCGTTCGATGACGGCAGCCGGTACTTCGGGGGGGCCGGGCTGGACGTCAAATACGGGGTGACCTCCAACCTGACCCTGGACGCGTCGATCAACCCGGATTTCGGCCAGGTGGAGCAAGACCCGGCCTTCGTCAACCTCTCCGCGTTCGAGCAGTTCCTGCACGAGCGGCGGCCGTTTTTCGTGGAAGGCGCGTCGATCTTCGCGTTCGGTGGGACCGGGCCGTTCATCGGATTCGGCGGCACGCCGCAGTACTTTTATTCCCGCCGCATCGGTCGGGCGCCCGGCCTGTTTCCCACGATTCCGGCGAGTGGCTACGCCGATTCCCCGGCGAACGCCACGATCCTGGGCGCGGCCAAGCTGACCGGCAAGACGGCCGGGGGATGGTCGATCGGCGTGCTCGATGCCGTCACGGCGCGTGAGAACGCCCAGATCGATTCCGCCGGAACCCGCTCCAGCGTCCCCGTGGAGCCGCTCACCAACTATTTCGTGGCTCGGGTGAATCGGGAAATCGGCGGACACACCGGATTCGGCGTGCTCGGGACCGCGGTGCAGCGCCGCCTCGACGATCCCGCGTTCGATGGACTGCGCCGCGGCGCCTACATCGCGGCAGGAGACTTCTTCCATCGCTGGCAGAACAACACCTACGCCGTGCTCGCGTCGCTGGGTGCCGCCACGGTCACCGGCGACCCAGTGTCGTTGCAGTCCACTCAGCTGGCCTCGTCGCGGTACTACCAGCGCCCCGACCAGAGCTACATGCGGTTCAGCCCCTCCCGGACGTCACTCACCGGCGTGTCGGCCGACGTGAGCATCACCAAGGAAGGCGGCAACACGAATTGGGCGTTCGGCTTTTCCACGACGACGCCCGGGTTCGAGGTCAACGACCTTGGCTTCCAGACGCGCGTCGATCGCATCTCCGGAGCCGCGTTCCTCGGGCACCGCTGGACCAAGCCGGGCAAAGTGTTCCGCCAGGCGAGCCTGGCCGCCAACCTCGGACCGAGCTGGAACTATGGCGGCGACATGATCCAGATGAACGGCGGCCTGAGCGCGTTCGGCCAGCTGCTGAATTACTGGGGTGGAAGCGTGTTCGTGTCCCGCGATCAAGAAGTGATCGACGACCGGCTCACCCGGGGCGGGCCGCTCGCCCGCTCCCCCGCGGGCTTCAGCGTCGGCGGGAATCTGTTCTCCGACCAGCGCAAATCCGTGAACCTCGGGTTCTTCACCTTCTATAATCGTGACGCCGCCGGCGGGTGGAACCTCCAGTTCAATCCGAGTGTGTCCTGGAACCCGTCCAGCGCGGTCGTGGTCCGCCTGGGGCCGAGCTACGGCGTGAGTCGGAGTGCCGCCCAGTTTCTGGACGCCGTGGCGGACACCCTGGCGACCACGTTCGGCGTGCGCTACCTGTTCGGCCGGTTGTCCACCCACCAGGTCGACCTCACGGCGCGGCTGGGCTGGACGTTCTCCCCGGACCTGAGCTTCCAGCTCTACGTGCAACCGTTCGGCTTCACCGCCGACTACGATCAATTCAAGGAGCTGCGCGCTCCGCGTACCTTCGACTTCAACGTATTCGGTGAGGACAACAGCTCGACCATCGTCTTCGACTCGGCCAGCAACAGGTATGCGATCGACCCGGACGGCCCCGGAGGCCCCGCCACGGCAATCGGCCTCGGCAACCCGGACTTCCGCATCCGTTCCTGGCAGTCCAATGCCGTGCTGCGCTGGGAGTATCGCCCGGGCTCGACGCTGTATCTGGTATGGACGCAGAGCCGGTTCGGGTTCTTCGAGGATCCGCAGGTGCGGTTCGGGCGCGACCTGAGAGGCCTGATGCGCGACCGGCCGACCAACGTGCTGCTCGTGAAGTTCAATTACTGGCTCAGTCTGTGACTCGTATATTGGCGGGTCCAGGACGCGAGAGTGTCGATGCAGCTGGCCACCCGACGAGTGCACACCGGCCGAGTCCTCAATCTCGACATCGATACGGTGCAGTTTCCCGACGGCTCGAGCGGGGAGCTCGAGATCATCCGGCATCCCGGAGCCGCCGCCGTTGTCCCGGTCCTCTCCGATCCGAAGGCGACGGACCCGGTAGTGCTCCTGCTGCGCCAGTACCGCTATGCCACCGGCGGTCCGCTGTGGGAAGTCCCGGCGGGAAGGCTGGAGCACGGGGAGGCGCCTGAGAGCTGCGCGCGGCGCGAGTTGCGCGAGGAAGCCGGGGTCGAGCCGGGGCGACTCGAGCGGCTGACGACGATCTGGACCACCCCCGGCTTCACCGATGAGGCGATTCACTTGTTTTGGGCGACGGATTTGAAGCCGGTGGCTCACGCCCGCGAGCCCGACGAGTTCATTGAAGTGGTCACTCAGCCGTTGTCGGACGTGCTGCGTCGCATTCGAGACGGCGAAATCCGCGACGCAAAGACGGTTGCGGCCATCCTCTATATGGCGGGGTTCGTACTCGGGATGGAATGACGCACTGTCCGCTGTGGAGGACGATGGGTCATTCGTCACAAGTTGTAACCTGTTTGAGATTGGTTCGTTAATGCGCGATCATAGCCGGTACACTTCATGCCCCTAGGCTCCGTGCGGGCTTTGCAGGAGGAGCGTATGCAGGCCATCATCGACTCAACCATGCCTCAGGGGTCGGCGCGGGCGCAGGAGCGCCAGGCGCTGGTCGAGTTGGATGACGCGCATCTCGCCCAGCGTCACCTGTCGGGTGACTCCCAGGCTTTCGGTGCCCTGGTCGATCGCTACCAGGGTCGCTTGCTCAACTTCGTCAATCGGACCATCGGCGACCGTGAGCGCGCGGAGGACCTCGTCCAGGAAGTGTTCATTCGCGTGTTCCGGCACCTGCATCGATTCGACCAGACCAAAAAGTTCTCCACTTGGATCTATACGATCGCGTCGAACCTGGCGAAGAACGAGCTGCGCAACCGCAGCCGCAATCCGCTGGTGTTCTTCCAGACCATCAAGCGCAACTGGGAAGCCGACCACCGGCCGCTGCAGTTCGAGGATACCACGGCCCGGCCCGACGACCTGTATCGCAAGCGCTTTCTGAAGGACGCGGTCGAGCAGTGCGTCACCCAGCTCCCGGAGCATCATCGCGTGGTCTTCGTGTTGCGAGAGCTCGAAGGCAAGAGCTACGAGGAAATCGCGGAGATTACGGGCTGCAACCTCGGGACAGTGAAGAGCCGCTTGAACCGGGCCCGCAACAGCTTCGCTCAGCTGATCGAGCCCCTGTTGCGCTAACTGCTTGCACCTGAAGGCCCCGCCCCGGTTTCGGGGCGGGGCCTTGTCACGTGCGGATCTGGAACGGGAACCCGCTTCCCGCCTGGTGGTAGTAGATTGCTAACTCCATGACGTGCAGCGAATTCCTTGCCCGTTACAGTGATTTCCGCGACGGCCTGATCGGGGCTCCGCGGGAAGCGCGGCGTTTTGCGCGACACATCGCGACGTGCGCCTCCTGCCGCCGCTACCACGACGCGCTGCGGCACGGCGTCGTGGCCCTGCAGACGAAGGTCCGCGAGGAGCCCGATCCGGACTTCCGGCAGCGCCTGGCCCGGCGGCTCGCCGTCGAGCGCGCGCAAACCGGCCGGGCGGTCATTCCGTCGCGTCCGGCCCTCGCCGCTGCGCTGCTCATCGCCGCCGCGATCGGGTTGCTCGCCTGGGAAGGGGCGCGCAGCCATCCACCGCTCGCCAGTGTCCCGCCGCTGCCCCCCGTGCCGTTTCCGAAGCCGGTGGCTGAAGCGGGACCCCCGTTCGTTTCCTTCCAGGATCCGCGGACCGCCGTCTTCTCGGGCAACCCGTACCCGTACGGCACTGCCTTCGTGGAGCCCGCCAGCGCGCAGCGCTAGTCGCGCGCCGTCACAAACACTTTCTTCCCTTCGCACCCCGGGGTAAGTTGCGTCCGTATGGCGGCGCTTTCCTTCGACGCGCTCCTGCGCGCGCTCAAGCAGGGCGAGCCTGATCCTGTCTACTACCTGCACGGCGAAGAGGACGTCCTGAAGGACGAGGCGGTCCGCTCGCTCATCGATCGGGCCGTTCCCCCGGATGTCCGCGACTTCAACCTCGACCAGCGCTTCGCGGCCGAGCAGGATGCCGAAGCCCTCCACACCCTGCTCAATACGCCGCCGATGCTGGCCGAGCGACGCGTCGTGGTGCTGCGCGGCGTCGAGCAGCTGCGACCGAAATCCAAGGCGCGAGAGGCGTTGCTGACCTACCTCAAACATCCGAGCGCGGCGACCGTGGTGATCCTCGTCCAGACGGACGGTCAGGCACCCGAAGCCGAATGGTCCACCCACGCCACGACGGTCGCCGCCAACCGGCTGCCTCCCGAGCGGGCGCTGCGCTGGGTCGCTCACGCGGCCGGCCAGCGCTCGCTCACGGTCGAGCCGGCGGCCGCCGAGCTGCTGGTGGCGGCGGTTGGGCCGGATCTCAGCGCCGTGCGCCAGGAGCTGGACAAGCTCGCCGCCCTGGTGCAGGGCCGGGCCGCCGGTGCGGCGGACGTGGCCGCCGTCGTGGGTGTGCGGCACGGAAAGACGTTGCAGGACCTGGTGGACGCCGTGCTCGCAGGGCAATCGGCTCGCGCCGCCCAGTTGGTCGCCGTGGTGCTCGAGCAGCCGGGCATGTCGGGCGTCCGCATGGTGGGGGCCTTGGGCACGGCGCTGGTCGGCGTGGCGCTCGCGCGCGCGGAGCTAGATCGAGGGACACCGCGAGCGAAACTCGCCGACGCCCTGTTCCGACACCTCCTCGCCGCGCGCCCGTTCGGCCTGCGGAGCTACAAGGTCGAGGCCGGGCACTGGGCGGAGGCGGCCGAGCGGTGGAGTGCCGCGGCGGCGCGGCGCGCGCTGCGTCTCGCCCTGGAGGCCGACCGGTCGTTGAAGAGCACGGGGATCTCGGATGAAGCCGGCCTGGTCCGGCAACTGGTCCTGGCCCTGGGCGTCGCGAGCAGGGAAGCCGCGTGAGCCGGGTGCTGGTCGTGGCCCTGGTAGCGCTCGCCGGTCGCGTCACGGCGCAGTCGCCGCACGATCGACGGCTGCAATCCGTGATCGAGCTGGCCCAATCCGGCCGCACCGATTCGGCGCGCGCCCTGATCCGTCACCTCCTCGTCACCCTCCCGACGCTGGATCCCGCATACGCGGAGGCCCTCTACGTGCAGGGCGGCATGCTGGCCGCCGATGCCGCGACCGCGGCCACCAGCCTGCAACGCGTCGTGGTCGAGTTCGGCTCGTCGGCGTGGGCCGACGACGCCTTGTTGCGGCTGGCGCAACTGTTCGAGGCGCAGAACGACCCGGCCCTGGCGATGCAATCGGTGGAACGGCTGCGCCGCGACTATCCGGATTCGCCGCTGCGATTCCGGGCGGATTTCGTGGGCGCCAGAGCCGCGTTCGATCTGCGCGATGAAGCCCGCGGCTGCGGCTACCTCCGGGACGCCCAGGCCGGCGCGGGCAGCGACGTCGAGTTCAGCAATCAGGTGCGTTTCTATGCGTCCCGCTGCGGCCTGGCGTCGAGCGCGACGGCGCCAGCCCCGAGACGGGGGTTCGCGGTGCAGGTGCTCGCCGGCAAGAGCGCGCCCCAGATCGACGCGATGCTGACCCGCCTCAAGGCCATGGGCTACGATGCCCACGTGGTCCGCGACTCGACGGGCTACCTGAAGATCCGCGTCGGCCCCTACCCCTCGCGCGAGGCGGCGCAGCGCATCCAGGCGCAGCTCAAGACCAGGCTCGGCGGCCAGCCGTTCATCGTGGAGGAGCCGTGACCCAGGCCGCCCGGGCGGGGGCCGGGGGAGGGGGGGGGGCGCTCACCGACACACCGGTGATGCAGCAGTACCGCGACATCAAGGCCAGACATCCGCAGACCATCCTGTTTTTCCGGATGGGTGACTTCTACGAGATGTTCGAGGACGACGCCAAGCTCGCCGCGCGCGAGCTCGGGCTCACGCTCACCTCCCGCAACAACGGCGGGGCGGCCGAAGTGCCGCTCGCCGGAGTCCCCGTGAAGGCAGCCGGTGAATACCTGCGGCGCCTGATCGCCAACGGACACCGCGTCGCCATCTGTGAGCAAGTGGAAGACCCCCGTCTCGCCAAGGGGGTGGTGCGCCGCGAGGTCGTGGAGACCGTGTCGCCGGGCGCCATCCTGGCCGACGACTGGCTGGAACGCAACCGCAATAACTTTCTGGTGGCCGTCTCGCCGGCCGGCGATAGCGCCGGCCTCGCCGCGCTCGATCTCACGACGGGGGAATTCGCGCTCGAAGTGGTGCCGGGCGAGGAACTCGCGGGCGCCTTGGCGCGCTACGAAGCCCCGGAGATCGTGCACCCCGCGGGGACCTCGGTCCCCCAGGTCGCCACGACGTCCGCCACGACCACGCGCGACGCCTGGGAGTTCGATCCCGAGCTGGCGCGCGAAGATCTGGTCCGCTGCTTCGGCCTCGCTTCACTGGATGGACTCGGCGTCGAGGCCCGGGATGCTCCCGCGCTCGGCGCCGCCGGGGCCCTGCTCCGCTACGCCCGCGAACTGAAGCCGGGCGGCCTCCCGCATCTGGCCCGGCCCCATCTCGTGCGCCGCGGCGATGTCCTGCCGCTCGACGACATGACGCGCCGCAACCTGGAGCTGGTCGAGCCGTTGCGGGCGGGCGCGTCGGGGGTCACGCTGCTCGAAGCGATCGACCGGACGTTGACGCCGATGGGAGCCCGGCTGCTGCGGCGCTGGGTGCTCGCTCCGCTGGTCGATGCCCGCGCCATCTCGGAACGGCTCACCGCCGTGGAAGTCCTGGCCGGGGACGCTCGCGGCCGCGACCGGCTGCGCGAAACGCTCGACGGCGTGCGGGACCTGGAACGGCTGGCCTCTCGCGCCGCGATGGGTCGGGCCACGCCGCGGGAACTCGGCAGCTTGCGGGATTCGATGCGGCGGCTCCCCGAGGTCCTGGCGGCGATCGAGGGTGTGGTCGGCCGTGAGCGGGCAGCGCTGCTCGAGCGCGCGACCGAGGAGCTCGACCCGCTCGCCGACCTGACCGAGGCCCTGGAACGCGCGCTGGTCGATCGCCCACCGGCTCAACTCGCCGACGGAGACGCGATTCGCCCCGGGTTCAATCCGGAGCTGGACGAGCTGCGGGACGCCCGCGACGGCGGCAAGCAGTACATCGCGTCGCTGCAGGCGCGCGAGCGGGAGCGGACCGGCATCGGTTCGCTCAAGGTCGGATTCAACCGCGTATTCGGGTACTACCTCGAGATCACGCGCGCCAATCTCGGCCAGGTCCCGGCTGACTACGAGCGGCGCCAGACGCTCACCGGCGCGGAGCGATTCGTCACGCCGGAGCTGAAGCAGTACGAAGCCAAGGTGCTGGGCGCCGAAGACCGCATCGCGGTGCGCGAGGCGGAGCTGCTCGACGCGTTGCGGCGACGCGTCGGGGAGGCGGTGGCGCGGGTACAGCGCACGGCGGCGGCGCTGGCGCGACTCGACGTGTGGGCGGGGCTGGCCGACGTCGCCCAGCGCGAGCGCTACGTCCGCCCCGAGGTCTCGGACGGCGCGCTCCTGCTGCTCGAAGGCAGCCGCCACCCGGTCGTCGAACGCATGATGCCTCGCGAAGCGTTCATCCCCAACGACGTGCGGCTCGACGAGGCGGGTCGCGTGATCCTCCTCACCGGCCCCAACATGGCCGGCAAGTCCACGCTGCTGCGCCAGGTCGGGCTGTGCGTGTTGCTGGCTCAGATCGGCAGCTTCGTCCCCGCGCGCCGCGCCGTGATCGGCGTAGTGGATCGATTGTTCACGCGCGTCGGCGCCTCGGACAACCTGGTGCGCGGCCAATCGACGTTCATGGTGGAGATGAGCGAAACCAGTGCCATCCTGCACGGGGCCACCGCGCGCAGTCTCGTGCTCCTGGACGAGATCGGCCGCGGCACCTCCACCTACGACGGGGTCGCGATCGCCTGGGCTGTGACCGAGCACCTCCACAACCACACCGGCTGCAAAACGATCTTCGCCACGCACTATCACGAGCTCACGCAGCTCACCGAAGCGCTGGCGCATGCCCGGAACTGGAACGTGGCGGTCCGGGAAGCCGGCGAGGAGATCGTGTTTCTGCACCGTCTCGAGCCAGGCGGGGCGGATCGGTCTTACGGCATTCACGTCGGACGGCTCGCGGGATTGCCGGCCCCGGTCGTGTCCCGCGCCTGGCAGGTCCTGGCGCTGCTCGAAGCCGGTCATCATGTGGCCGACCGCGCCGTCCCACCGCCTCCGGACGCGTCGCAGCTCGGCCTGTTTGGCGGGGATGGGTCCGCCCATCCCCTGCTCAAGGAGCTGGCCCAGCTCGATCTGAACGCCGTCTCGCCGCTCGAAGCGCTGACGCGGCTGGCCGGCTGGCAGCAACAGCTCAAGGAGGACGGCTGACTCGCCCGCTCATCTGGTTCGTACTCGCGACGCTCGCCTGCGGCGGGTCGGCGGGCTCCAACACCAGCGTCGATGCCCCGGCCGAGGAGCCGCCCGTGGCCCTGAACGCGGAGCCCACCGTGCAGTACCCGCCCGGCCTGTACGACCAGGGGGTCGAGGGCGACGTGCAACTGCGCTTGTTCGTCGATTCCACCGGTCGGCTGGCGCCTGAATCGACGCGGGTCATGGAATCGAGCGGGTATGCGGGATTGGACTCCGCCGCGGTGCGGGGGGCGGCGCGCCTGCGGTATGCCCCCGGCCGGCGCCGCGGGCTTCCGGTCGCCACCAGCTTCGTACAGACCATCGAGTTTCGCCACCCGCGGCCCTCACCGGGGTCGGCGCCCCCGCGCGCGGCGACGCCGGACAGCGTCCGCCCACGCCGCGATTCGGCGCGCGCCGTGTCCCGCCCCAGGCCCCCCGCCGATTCGGCCCGCGCTCAACCGGGCGCGCCCACGACCCCAGCCCCAGCCACCCCGCCGGATTCGGCCGCGAGCAAGCCCGATTCCAGTGGCGCTGCATCCTAAGCCGTACGCCAGCATTCTGGAGACGATCGGATGGACACCCCTCATCCGGTTGCAGCGACTCACGCAGGGCATCCGCACGCCCGTGTACGCCAAGGCCGAGATGTTCAATCCGGGCGGGTCGGTGAAGGATCGCATCGGCCTGGCGATGATCGAAGCGGCGGAGCGGGAAGGCCGCCTGCGACCCGGCGGCGTGATCGTCGAGGCGACGTCGGGCAACACCGGCATCGGACTGGCGCTTGCGGCAGCGGTAAAGGGCTACCGCTGCATCTTCACGATGCCCGACAAGATGTCCCAGGAGAAGGCGCGGCTGCTGCGCGCGCTCGGCGCCGAAGTGATCATCACGCCGACGGCCGTCGCCCCGGATCATCCCGACAACTACCTCATGAAAGGGCGCGCCATCGCCGCCGCGCTCGACAACGCGATCTTCGCCGATCAGCACTACAACCCCGTCAATCCCGAAGCCCACTACCGGACGACGGGTCCCGAGCTGTGGACCCAGACCGACGGCCGGCTCACGCACTTCGTCTGCGCCCCCGGAACCGGCGGCACGGTGAGCGGCGCGGGCCGGTTCCTGAAGGAGCAGAACCCGCGCGTCCGCGTCGTCGCCGGTGATCCGCAGGGCTCGATCTACAGGGAATACGCCGCAACGCACGTGAAGGGCGAAGGCGCTCCGTATAAGGTCGAGGGGATCGGGGGAGACAAGATTCCCACGTCGCTGCACTTCGACGTCGTGGACGAGTGGATCACGGTCAGCGACCGGGACGCCATCGCCATGACCAGGCGACTGGCCCGTGAGGAGGCGCTGTTCTGCGGTGGGTCCACCGGCGTCAACGTGGTCGCGGCGCTCGAGGTCGCGCGCCGCGTCGACGACCCCGAGGCCTGCGTCGTGACGATCCTCAGCGATACGGGCGAGCGCTACTTGTCGAAGGTCTACAACGAAGAGTGGCTGCGCGAGAACCAGCTGATCGACGTGGAGCGTCGAACGGTAGCCCACCTCGTCGGCCGCAAGGACGCGGCCGCGCCGCCGCTCGTCTCGGTCGGGCCGCAGGCGACGGTGCGACAGGCGCTGAACCTGATGAGCACCTATAACGTGTCCCAGCTGCCCGTGCTCGACGGCACCGACGGCGTGGGCTCGGTCAGCGAACAGGCGTTGATGACCCGCGCGCTCGCCGACGCGGCGGCGCTGGATCAGGCCGTTCGCGAGGTCATGGATCTGCCGTTTCCGGTCGTGGACGGGGACTGGCCGCTCGACCGGCTCACGGCGCTGCTCTCGCGGGAAACGCCCGCAGCGCTGGTCCGGCGCGATGGAACGCTCGCCGGCATCGTCACCCGCTACGATCTGCTGCACCAGCTCTCCGGCATCCGTTGATGCGCGTCACGGTGCTCACCGGTGGCGCCACGGCGGAGCGCGCCGTCGCGTTTGCCGGCGCGGCGCAGGTCGTCGCGGCGTTGCGCAGCCGCGGTCACGACGTGCGGGTCGTCGACCTTGCCACCGGCCTGCTGTCCGAGAGCGCCGAACGGCAGTGGCTGGTCCTGGAGGTCGGCGCCGCGCCGCCCGCCGTCCGGGACCTGGCCGCGGGAGAGCGCGAGATGCTCGCCCACGGTCTGGCCGGGCTGGCGGAGCTGCGTCGGGCCGATGTGCTGTTCCCGGTGCTGCATGGCGGCGCCGGCGAGGGCGGCATGCTGCAAGCGGTGCTCGAGGCGATCGGCGTCCCCTACACGGGATCGGGGCCCCTTGGCTCCGCGCTGGCGGTGGACAAGGACTTGTCCAAGCGGCTGTTTCGCGCCGCCGGCGTGCCGGTGGCCGACTGGATCATGACGCCGCCGCCCCTCGCCCCGCGCGCCGTCAGGAGGGCGCTCGGCATGCCGGTGATCGTGAAGCCGTCCAAGCAGGGCTCGACCGTCGGGTTGAGCCTGGTCAAGCGGGAGCGGGATTTGCCGGCCGCAATCGCGGAAGCGGGTCGTTGGGACGATGAAGTCATGGTCGAGGCCTTCATCCCCGGCCGGGAGCTCACCGTCGGCGTGCTGGGAGACCAGGCGTTGCCGGCCGGCGAGATCATTCCGCGCCACGAGCTGTTCGACTACGAATGCAAGTACACGCCGGGAATGTCCGAAGAGGTCTTTCCCGCCAGGTTGAGCGCCCGCCTCGCGCGTCGCCTGCAGGCGTTGGCGGTGACCGCCCACCGCGCCGTCAAGCTCGAAGGGTACTCGCGGGTCGACTTCCGTCTCGCCCCCTCCGGGGACATCTTCTGTCTCGAGGCCAACAATCTCCCCGGGCTGACCCGCACCAGTCTGTTCCCCCAGGCCGCGCGCGCGGCCGGCATCGATTACCCGGAGATGTGCGAGCGCATCTGCCGTCTGGCCCGGAACATTCGGCCGGAGCGCCGGGAATAACCACCATGGGTCCAGATCGCGGCAACGGCGTCACTCCCTGGGTTGCACGGCTCCTCGTCGTCAACCTCATCGCGTATTTGCTCATGAGTACGTTGTTCTGGGATGAGCGCTTTCTCGCGCTGTTCGGCTTCTCGCCGGTGTCGCTGTGGGCGCACCCGTGGAGTCTGGTCACCTACCAGTTCGTGCACGGGTCCATTTGGCACCTCGCGTTCAATCTGCTGGCGCTGTACTTCTTCGGTCCTCCGGTGGAGGCGCGGCTGGGCGGACGCCGCTTCATCGGGTTCTACCTCCTGTGCGGATTCGGCGGGGCGGTGCTGTCGGGCGCGCTGGTGACGCTCATCGGCGATCAACTCGTCGTCGGGGCTTCGGCCGCTGTGCTGGGAGTGGCGGTGGCGTTCGCCTGGTACTGGCCCAACGCCCCGGTGCTGGTGTTCCCCTTTCCCGAGCCGTTCGCCGCCAAGTGGCTGGTGGTGTTCACGGTGGCGATCTCGCTGGTGCTGGCGTGGCTCACCGCGGCGACGGGGACGCCCGACGGCATCTCGCATCTCGCCCATCTGGGGGGGATCGGGACCGCCCTGGCGATTCTCAAGACGGCCGACTGGCGAGCGGCGGGACACGAGCGCCAGCTGCGCCGCAGCTCGGTGCCCAATGCCGTGGTGCCGTCCGCCGCGTTGGTCGCCCGATCCAGCGATCCGGGCCGTCCACCCAGCGGTGAACCGCGGCGCCGTCCGGCCGAGCGCACGCAGGCGGAAATCGATCGCGTGCTCGACAAGATCTCCGCCAACGGCATCGCCAGCCTCACGCCGGCCGAGCGAAAGTTCCTCGCGGAGATGAGCAGGAGGATGCGGGACCAGGGCTGACATGGTGTTCGCGCTTTGGCTGTCGCTACAACTCTCGGATCCCAGCCACGCCCGCGCCGAATCGCTGCTGGCCAGCGGCGATCTGCGCGGCGCGCGGGCCGTCGCCGAACGCCTGGTCGCCGCCGCTCCCACCGATGCGCGTGCCCACCTGTTGCTGGGACGCGTCTGGTACGCCTGGCCCGTTATCGGACGCTACACGGCGCTGGCCGAGTTCCGGCGGGCGGCCGAGCTGGCCCCCGAGGACCCCGAGCCGCTCCACTGGCAAGTCCGGGTCGGTCGATACCTGAAGAGCGACGAAGGGGAAGGGATCGTGCGACGGGCGATTCTGCGAATCTTCGCCATTCAGCCCGACTACGAGGACGCTTGGTCGCTGTTCGAAGGACTGGACCACAACGAGGACATCTGGCGGCGCGCCGACCAGGCGCTGGCCCGCCACCCCGAGTCGCTCGCGGCGCTGCAACACCGGGCGCAGATTTCCATCGCCCTGGGTGAGCCGGAACGTGTCGACGCGTTGACGGAGAAGATTCTGGCGCGCCGTGGCCCCGACGTGCCCGTGTACCTGTTGAGCGCGGAGGCGGCGTTCGTCGCCGGCCGGGATCGCGACGGCTACGCGTGGTACGATTCCGCCCTCGTCCACGCGAGCGGCGATTCATCCGGCGCGCTCTGGGAGGGGGTGTGGATGATCGCCTCCCCGGCGGAGCTGGAGCGTGCCGCAACCACCGCGCCGCTGGAGCGGCAGCGCTTTTTCGCCTGGTTCTGGGCGAAACGCGATCCCAATCTCGTCACGGCCCACAACGAACGGATCGCCGAGCACTTCCGGCGGATGGCTGAAGCGCGCCGCATGTTCCGGTTGTTGCATCCGTACGCCTCGTTCCACTTGTCGCCGGCGGCCCGGACGCTGGCCGCTTCCTATGCGCGAGACGGCATGCGGGCAGCCGCGGAGAGTGGGACCGTGCTCGACCACCTCGCCCCGGCGCACCTGCTCCTGACCGATCTGCGCGAGTACAACGACACGATCGGACGTTTGAGTGCGTACGCTCGCGCCAACCTGAGCGCCCGCGGGCTCGTCTGGCTGCGTCACGGCCGCCCGGACTATTGGAATCGCGATTCCGGCAAATGGTTCACCGTCCACGAGTGGACGTACTACGCAGCCGACGGCCCGCTGACGATCTCGTTCGATGGCATCCCCGGCGCCCTGGGGGCGCATGGCGATTACATCGTGGCCCCTCCCGTGGACCGGCACCAGGCGCGCCAAGTCCGGACGCTGTTGAGCACCGATCGGACGAGCTTGCGCGCCACGCTGCAGGCCCGAGGCTGGAGCGCGTTCTTCCGGAGTGAGGATCCGAACCGGACCGATCTCTATGTCCGGACCGAGCCGGAGACGGCGGCCGTTGTGTTGTGGGACACGGTTGCGCTCGACGAGCAGGTCCGGGCGGGCGGCGCCGGGCTGTTGCGCCTCACCGCGCCTCCCGCGGTCTATGAGATGGGACTGGACGTCGCCTCCGGCGGCGCGATCGGCCGGGTGCGTCAGCGCGTCCGGTTGCCCACCTTTACGGGGGCGTTCCCCAGAATCTCCAGTCTCGTGCTCGCGCCGGGCGATTCGCTGCGGGATCGCGAGCAGGCGCTGGCCGGGATGCCCGCCGACCTGGAGTTCGCTTCCGGCACCGCGCTGGCGGCGTACGCCGAGCTGTACGGACTGGTGCGCGACCGGGATGGACGGGCCCGCTACAGGATGCGCTATACCTTTCAGCCCCTGCGTTCGCTTCCGGAGCGGCTCTGGAGGGAAGAGTCGCCGGTGGTGTTCGAGTTCGCCCGCGAGGCCGAATGGCACAGCGTGCTCCCCGAGCGGCTCGTGATTCAGCCTGGGAAGCTCCCACCCGGACGCTATCGGGTCACGCTCTCGGTGACCGACGTTCCGTCAAATGTCAAGTCGGAGACGGTGGCGGTGAACATTCGGGTGCATTGATCGAGACTTGTCGGGCCGGGCGATGACTTCCAGATTGGGGGGCAACCCGGTCCATGCTCGTCAATCTCGTTCCGGAGTTCCTCGCCTGCCTCGCCGCGCCGGACCCGGTCGCGGCCTACCGATCGTATCTCGACCGCCACAGCCCGATCCTCGCCAACTATTGGCACAACTACGTTCTCGATCTCGAGTCTCCCCACGCCGATCGGGTGATCGTCGAAACCCTGCGGGCGGAGCGCGGCGATCTCCTGCGCCTGCTCGAGGATGTCGATGTAGTGCGGATCGCCGACGACGCTCAGGCCCGGGCGCGGGAGCTGCTGGAGGCCGATTGCCCGATCGATCTCTACGTGATGATCGGCGTGGGAGCGGCGAACGCTGGTGAGCTGGTGGTCGATGGGCGCGGCGTGGCGTTCGTGTGCCTCGAACACTTCACCGGCCGGGCGAACCCGCAAACGAACGGTCTGGGGCTGGCCCCCCATCTGCTGCCGCTCTGGATCGCGCACGAGGTGGCGCATGCGGTCCGCTATACTTCGCCCACCAGCCGGGCGGAATTGAAGCGTCTGGTTGCCGAGGGGGAGGGCAGCTACGACTTCTGGACCACCGGCAGCCGCGCGACGCTGCGGGAGCTACTGGTCAACGAAGGGCTGGCGGTGGCGACGTCCCAGGCGGTCGCTCCGGGGTTCGAGCCGTGGGAGTACTTCGGCTACGGGCGCCGCCAGTATCGCCGCGTGCGCGAGCTCGACGCGTTCCTGCGCCGGGCGGCCGCGCCCGAGCTCGACCGCCGCGGGTTGGGATTACGGCTCCGGTTCCTGTCGGGCGGGATGAGTCCGGCCGCCCGTCTCGTGAGCGGGAAGGTGTTGCCGGAGCGTTCCGGGTACTATCTGGGGCACCGGCTGGTGGAGAGCTTCGTCGCCGAGCGCGGCCTGGCGGCGGCGGTGCGGGCGGCCGCGGAGGAATTTCAGTCCGAGGAAGATCGCTCCATGGAGACACAAACCGCGTGAGCCCGCGCGGCCCCGCCAGCGAGCGGCGGCATAATCACACGCTGCGCGAGATTCTCGGTGAGCTCGTCGTCCACGCGCGCGCCATCGCCCAGCGCGCGGGCACGATGACCCCAGAAGAGCTGGAGCAAGCCCAGGCGCGGCTGGAGTGGCTGGCGGACGAAGTGTGGCGCGTGGCCGCCGGCCCGGAGCCGCCGCCCGAGTAGCTATCTTCCGGTTCCATGTCCCCCAATCCCACCGGCAGTTTCACCGTCGCGGTGCGCAAGGAAGACCTGGTCTTCGCCGCCGGGCACTTCATCACGCTCCCGGGGCATCGCTGTGAAGCGCTCCACGGTCACAACTACCGGGTGGGAGTGCAGCTCTCCGGCACCCTCGAGGCGGACGCGTGGTACGTCTACGACTTCGTCGCGCTGAAGCAGCTGATGCGGCGACTCACCGCCGCGCTGGATCACAAGGTCTTGCTTCCCGCGTCCAATCCGGCGCTGACCGTCCACGAAGCGACGGAGACGGTGACCGTGGCGTATGACGGCGAGCCGCGCTACCGCTTCCCCGCGTCTGATTGCGTCGTGCTCCCGATACCCAATACGACCGTCGAGATGTTGGCGCACTATCTCGCCGGACAGGTGAAAGGGGAGCTGAAGACGCGCGGCGCGGTCAATATCCGCAGCCTGGCGATCGAGGTCGAGGAGAACTTCGGCCAGGGCGCCACCTACCATGAGAACCTGAGCTGGGACTGATATGGCGACCGAGACGGCGCTCACCGAAGCGCAAATTCGCGAACGACTCGCCCAGCTCCCGGGCTGGCGGTACGACCAGGGGACGATTCGGCGCTCGTTCACGACGGACGGCTGGCCGACGACGCTCATGGTGGTGAACGCGATCGGGTTCTTCGCCGAAGCGGCCGACCATCATCCCGATCTGAAGGTGAGCTGGGGGGCGGTGGAGGTGGCGTTCAGCACGCACAGCGCCGGCGGCATCACGGACAAGGATTTCGAGCTGGCGCGGCTGGTGGAGCAGACGGCGATGTGGCGACCGGGTGCGGGCTCGAGCCTGCGCGGCACGCCCAAGCGCTTCGTGACGCGCGGTGAGTCGTAGCGGGACACGATCACTTTCCCACGCAAAACCTGGCGAACACCCGGTCCAGCACCTCGTCCGGGGTCACGACACCGATCAGGTCCTCCAGAGCGCCGACCGCCGCCCGCAGGTGCGTGGCGGTCGCGGCCGCATCCACGCCCCGTTCGCGAGCGTCGCGAAACGCGTCCAGTTCCGCCAGCGCCGCCTGGAGCGCCGTGCGATGTCGCTCCCGCGTCACGACCGGCTCGACATCCCCCAGCGAAACCAGTCCGCCGAACGCCGCTTCCGCCAGGCGATGCTTGAGCTCCGGGAGCCCCGCCCCGGTGACCACCGACACGCCGCCGTCGTTCGACAGGTCCGCTTTCGTGCGCACGAACACCACGGGAGCCCGGCACGCCGCGAGCAACTCGTCGCGGCGCGCGCCGGGCCGCTCCTCACAGAACACGACCAGGTCCGCGGCATCGAGATAGCGGCGGCTGACCTCGATGCCCAGTCGTTCCAGGCGGTCGTCGCTGTCGCGCAGGCCCGCCGTGTCGACCAGGCGGAACGGGAACCCCTCGATCACCGCGGGAGCTTCGATCGCGTCGCGGGTGGTGCCGGGCAGCTCGGTGACGATCGCCCGCTCCCGACCCAGCAGCGCGTTGAACAGGGAGGACTTCCCGGCGTTGGGGGGGCCCGCGATCACCACCAGGGCGCCCTCGCGCAGCCGCTCGCCTTCGGGCGCCGTCGCCAGCAATCGGGCGAGCCGATCGCGCGCCGCCCGCCAGGCTCGCTCGACCCGATCGCCGCTGACGGGGCCCTCGTCTTCCTCAGGGAAATCGATGTCGTAGGCGATCAGCGCTTCGAGCTCGAGGATCTCGCCGCGCAGCCCCTCCAGACGATGCGACAAGCCGCGCTCCAGCTGATGCAGCGCCCGCTGTCGCTGCGCCGGCGCGCCCGCCTCGATCAGGTCGGCGGTCGCCTCGGCCTGCAGCAGATCGAGCTTCCCGTTGAGCACGGCGCGGCGCGTGAATTCCCCGGGCAACGCCGGTCGGGCACCCGCCGCCACAAACCCCGCCACCACCCCGGCCGGCACGAGCAACCCGCCGTGGGTCGAGACCTCCACGACGTCCTCCCCCGTGTACGACCGAGGACCGGGACAGCAGACGGCGAGCACGTCGTCCAACGGCTCCCCGGTCGCGGGATGCGCGGCGCGAGCACGGAACACCGAGCGCGGGGACTCGGGATGAAACGGTTGCAGCACCCGGGCCGCGAGGGCGAAGACCCCGCCGCCCGACAGCCGGATCAGCGCGAGGGCCGCCCGTCCCGGAGGCGTCGCCAGCGCGACGATGGGGTCGGAAAGCATGCGGTCATTTCGCCTGCGCGGCCATGCGCCGTTTGGCAATCAGCCATTGCTGCGGCAGGCTGACGATGTTCTGCACGGCATAGTACAGATTGAGGCCCGAGGCGAGGCGGAGAAAGACGAACGTCAGCATCGCCGGCATCAAGTACAGCAGCATCTTGGTCTGCGGGCTGGGCGGCAGGCCGCGCTGCCCGATCTTGGACACCGCGTACATCGACAGCCCCATCACGATCGGAATGATATACAACGGATCGTGGCGCGACAGGTCGGGCAGCCAGAGAAACGGCACGCCGCGGAACTCGATCGTGTTCGAGAAGACGAAGAAGAGCGCCAGCAGCACCGGCATGGGTAGCAGCATCGGCAGGCAGCCGCCCAGCGGGTTGATCTTGTGCTCTCGGTACAGCCGCAGCATCTCCCGCTGCAGCTTTTCCGGCTCTCCTTTGAAGCGGGTCTGAATGTCCTGCATCAGCGGCTGCACGGCCTGCATCCGCATCTGCGACTCCATGGCGCGCTGCTGCAGCGGCCACAGGAGCAGGCGCACGAGCACGCCGAAGGACACGAGCACCCAGCCATAGGCGAGATGCAGGCGATCGTGCATCCAGAACAGAATGCGGACGACGACGATCGATACCGGATGGATGATGGGCCGGAAGATCGACCAGCCGTACGGATTGGCGTCGTCGAGTCCGTGGCCGAGCTGCGCCAGGCGCCGGTGCTCGAACGGGCCAACGTAGATGTCGTAGCGGAAATCGCCGGCCGGCGGGACGGCGATGGTCGTGGTGACGGCGGCCCGCAACGCCAGCGGCGAGCGTCGCGTGCCGAGCAGACCCGACACCGTCATCGTATCGCGGGGCTGGCCGATGACGATCGCGCCGGCGAACGGCCGCGTATTCTGTTGCGGAGACATGACGGCGGCGAAGAAGTACTTCGATTTGACCGCCACCCACTCGAACGGCCCTTCCACCACCACCCGCTCGCCGGGATCGAGCGATGCGAACGTCTCCTTCTGGGTCTTCTCCGCCTTGGTCACGACCGCGTACTCGTGCGAGTCGCCCAGGGCGTCGGCCTCGACGGTGCGCAGGCCGTGTCCCAGGTCAAGCAGCAACACCCCGCCCGTGCTCCCCAGCCCGTCGATCCGACCTTGCAACGAGAAGTTGTAGGCGTCGGGATAGAATCGGTAAGTCAGTGTCACCGAACCACTTCCAATCGGAGCGGTGAACACGAGGTCGGTGCCGCGCCGGGTTGCCGTGTACGACAAACCCGACAACGACACGGTATCCGCCCCCACGGCGAGCCGCGCACCGAGAATCGGGTACGCTGCCGGAATCAGGTTCACGAGCTGTCCCGAATCGCCGTGCGCGAACGAGCGATACTGGGCCAGCTCGGCCGTGACGAGCTGTGCCCCGCGCGTCGAAAAGCCGTAGCGCACCAGGGGACTGGTCGCCCACACCGTTTCTGCCGGGAGTGCCGCCGCCGTCGGCCGGACCGCGACCGCGACCGACTCGGGCCGGGGCGCCGGCGGCGGGGTCACGACGCGAGTCGTGTCAACGGGTCGCTGGACGCTTGGCGGAGGACTGAACAGAATGCCCGGCAGCACTGCCACAATGAGCATCAGAAACACTGCCAGGATCACGCGACGCTGATTCACGGCCAATGCCCTAAGGGACGGGGTCGAACCCGCCCGGATGGAACGGGTGACACCGCAGAATGCGCTTCAGACCGAGCCAGCTCCCGCGAAGCGCGCCGTAGCGCTCGACCGCTTCATAGGTGTAATGGGAGCAGGAAGGAGTGAAACGACACTGCGTGAACATCAAGTGCGACAGCGTCAGTTGATACCCCCGGATCAATCCCATCGCCGCGCGACGCGGCCAGCGTGACGGAGTCATCGCGGAATGTGCGCGGCCGCGCCCGCCAATTCGGCACGCAAGACGGCAAACTTGGCCGCGTATGCGGACCGCCGGGCTCGAACTACGAGATCGACCGCCGGAAGGTTGCCGAGGAGATCGCGCCGCAGGATTTCGCGCATCCGGCGCCGCAGGAGATTGCGGGCGACGGCGGAACGGCCGAACCGGGGAACGACGATGCCGATGCGCGGGTGGCCGTGGGCATTGGGGTGCCACGCGAGGTCGAATTGGCGCAGGCGCACCCGTCGTCCCGATTCCCAGCATTGCGTCAGGTCGATTCCGCGTGGCAGCCGCGCCCGTGGCGGGTACCGCTCGCCCGTCAACGGCTCCGGTGCTTGGAGGGGAGGTGAACCGTGAGGCGCTTGCGCCCTTTCTTGCGGCGGCGGGACAACGTCGCGCGACCCCACCTGGTCTTCATGCGTGCGCGAAACCCATGCTTATTGATCCGTCGCCGGTTGCGCGGACGGTACGTCGGCTTACCCATTCTGTCCTCTCAAGTGGCGGGGAAACCTACACCTCGGTGGGAGGCGCTTCAAGGTTGACTTTTCCACATGGCGCCCGTAGTTTCGCCCCGCCCTTGCTCGACGTCCCACCAAAATTCATCGCCTTTGATGGAGCTGTCAGCGAAAGACGCCTGGAAGCGCCTGTTGGATGAGGCGCGACGTGAGCTTCCCGACGCGACGGTCCGGACGTGGCTCGAGCCGGCGGTGCCGCTGGGTCTCGAGGACGGCCGCCTGCTGCTGGGCGTGCCGGATCAGTTTGCCGCCGAGTGGAACGACACCAAACACGCGCCGATGCTGGCGCGCGCCGCCGAACGCGTCTTCGGCGCGCCGACACCGGTGGTGTTCCGCGTCATGGAAGATCGCCAGCAACGCCCGCAAATGGATTTCTTCGTCGCGCCCAAGCCCGCGCCGCCACCACCCGGCGTCGCGACGCCGCTCAACGAGCGCTACACCTTCGAGACCTTCGTCGTCGGGAAGTCGAACGAGCTCGCCGCGGCAGCCGCCCACGCGGTCGCCGAGGCCCCCGGACGCACCTACAACCCGCTCTTCATTTACGGAGCCACCGGACTCGGCAAGACGCACCTGATGCAGGCGATCGCCCACGCCGTGCTGCGCCGCAATCCGGAATGGCGCCTGCTGTTCGTCGGCGCCGAGCAGTTCATCAATGAGGTCATCGAGAGCATCCAGGCGCGCACCATGCCGGAGTTCCGGCGCCGTTATCGCAACGACATCGATCTCCTGCTGGTCGACGACGTGCATTTCCTCGAAGGCAAGGAGATGACCCAGGACGAGTTCTTCCACACGTTCAATGCGCTGTTCGAGGGTCGCAAGCAGATGGTGCTGACCTCCGACCGGCCGCCCAAGGAAATCCCGGGGCTCGAGGACCGGCTCATCTCGCGCTTCGAGTGGGGGATGGTCGCCGACATCGGGCAACCGGACCTGGAGCACCGGATCGCCATTCTCAGGAAAAAGGCGCACCAGGATCATCTCGAGCTGACGATTCCGGACGACGTGCTCCGCTTCATCGCCGAGCACATCCGCTCGAGCGTCAGGGAGCTCGAGGGGTGCATCATCAAGCTGCTGCTGTTCGCTTCCCTGAAGAACCGCGAAGTGACGATCGAGCTGGCGCGCGAGGCGCTGGCCGACAAGATCCGGCAGGGCGAAGAGAGCGCGTTCGCCGGGCCGGCCACGCCGAGCATCGATCGGGTCCAGGAGGTCGTGGCCCGACGCTGGGGCGTGACGCCCGAGGGGCTACGGTCCAAGGCCAGGACCAAGACCCTCACGATCCCGCGGCAGGTGGCCATGTACCTCGCCCGCGACATGCTCGGCATGCAGCTGGTCGAGATCGGCCAGGCCTTCGGGGGCCGCGACCATTCCACCGTGATCCACAGCGTGGACAAGGTCGAGCGTCAGATGATGCGGGACCGCACTTTCAAGGAACGGATCGAAATGGCGCGCCAGGAGTTGTCCGCACTGTAGCCAACATTGCCACACCCGTCCGTGTGGGCGGGTTGGGAAGACGGACCGGGATCGTGCTGACGTGTGGAAAGGATCGGGGCGCCCACAGGCGACTCACATGATGTGGGTGAGACGAACGCTCGCCGGGCCCTGCAGTTGCTCGATCGACCCACATATCCCCGATCCCTACTACGACTACTAGTATTCTATAAACAGGATAGGAGTACCATCTCTTCCATGAAGTTCACGATCACGCGGGAACAGCTTCAGGAAGGTCTGACGGCGGTCGCGGCGGCCATTCCGGCGAAGACGACTCTGCCCGTCCTCTCGAACGTCCTGGTGGAGGCGACGAAACAGGGCCTGCGGCTGTCCGGAACCGACCTCGACATCGCGGTGAGTACGACGGTGGCGGCCGACGTGGACGCGGAAGGTGCGGTCACGCTCCCGGCCAAGAAGCTGAGCGACATCGTCCGCGAGCTTCCGTCCGCCGCCATCCGGTTCACCGGCGCCGGCGAGCAGCGGGTGGGCATCGAATGCGGGCGGTCGCGCTTCAAGCTGCTGGGGTTGCCGCGTGAGGAGTTCCCGTCGTTTCCCGCCGTCAAGTTTGACAAGGCGTGGCAGGCGAGCGCCGGCGTCGTGCACAAGCTGGTCGCGCACGTCGCGTTTGCGGCCTCGACCGAGGAGAGCCGCCCGATCCTGAACGGTGTCCTGTGGGAGCTGCGTCCCGACCGGATGCGCATGGTGGCCACCAATGGCCATCGCCTCGCCAAGATGGACGTCCCGGCGAGCGGAGGCTCCACGGCCGACCTGATCGTGCCTCCGAAGGCCCTGGAGCAGATCCGGCGGTTGTTCGGCCCCGAGGACGCCCTCGAGGTGGCCAAGAGCGATAACCACATCGGCTTCCGGGCGGGCGGGAAACTCGTGTACTCGCGCCTGATCGAAGGGCCGTACCCGAACTACGAGCAGGTGATTCCCCGCGAGAACGATAAGACCGCCACGGCGGACAAGGCCGCGATGAGCGCGGCGCTGCGACGCACCAGTGTCGTGGCGAGCGACCAGACGCACCGCATCCGGCTCGCCTTTTCGGGCGGGCTCGTGAAGCTCTCGGTGCAAACGCCGGATCTCGGCGAAGCCCAGGACGAGCTGGCGGTGACCTACGAGGGAGAGCCGCTGGAGATCGGCTTCAACGCCACCTACCTGCTCGAGATCCTCAAGTACATGCCGACCGACGAGGTGCGCCTGACCTTCAAGGCCCCGGAGCGCGCGGCGACGATCGAGCCCGTCGGATGGAACGATCCGGCGAGCTACCTGGCGCTCGTCATGCCGCTCCGCCTCGTCGATTAATTCGGGACGCTGTCCGCCACGCTGTCGGCACCGGCGTCCGTGACGCTGTCGCGCAGCGTGTCGCCGCCGGAATCGAGCGGCGCCACCAGGAGGCTCTCGGCGATCAGGGAATCCAGTGCGGGCGGCACCAGCGGGGGCGTGAACGCCGGCAGCGGGATCGAATCCAGCAGCTCCTCCTCGGGCGGGATGTACACGTCCATGCCGTGATAGCGCGCGAGAATGAGGTCCCGACGATGCAGCATGCGCGCGGAGCGATAGCCTGGATTGGAGGAACGCGGGAACGGCAGCGTCGCAGCCAAGGCCGCGGCCTGGGCCTCGGTGAGGTTCGCTGGCGTCGTGCCGAAATAGCGGGCGCTGGCCGCGGACATGCCCCACACTCCCGGCCCGAGTTCGACCACGCTCAGGTAGACCTCGAGGATGCGGTCCTTGGGGAGCGCCAACTCGATCCGCAGGGCCGTGACGGCCTCCTTGAGCTTGCGCAAGGGATTTCGGGATGGAGAGAGATAGAGGTTCTTCGCTAGCTGTTGGGTGATGGTGCTGGCACCCCGCAGCCGGTCGCGCCGCTTCCACAGGGTCTTGATCGTCCGGCCAACCCCCGCGCCCGGCTCGAGGCCGAGTGCGTCACGGATCTCGACCAAATCGAGGCCGTGGTGCGTGCGAAAGCGGGAATCCTCCCCGATGATGACCATGCGCTGCAACAGCGGCGCCATCCCGTCGAGCGGCGTGGGCTGGTAGCCCCCGGTGTCCCGGTGGAGGCGCATCATCGCGGTCTGGGCGGGCCAGTGCGTGCGCCACCACACGGGGGGCGGCCACACGCCGATCAGCCAGATCAACGCCGCGATCACGAGCCCGAAGGCAACGCGGCGGACCACGGTGGTGCGCATCAGCCGCTAGCGCGGCACGCGGCTCGACACCCCGTACACGCTCGCCGCATCGACGTGCGCGAAATCGCCGGGGGCCGTAGCGACGACGCCCACATGGTCGCGGCGCCCGACCGACACGCCGACGGCGAACCCCCGGCGCCGCCACGAGCCATCGGTATCGAGTCGGCCCATGACGCCAAGCCCGAGGGGGCCCGGAAGGGTGGCGCGGGCGGCCACCACGTATCCGCGCACGGCGGCCGTGCCGAGACTGGCCTGCAGCGAAACGGCGAGGAGGTCGCCACCCGCCCGCACGGTGGTCGCGGGGATATAGGCGACCTCCTGGCGCACCCCGCGGACGGTGGGCTGCCCGAGATCCCTGACGACGGCCGCGATCGAGACCGGCGCGGCCAATTCGTAACGGATGCCGATGTCCCAGCCCGTTCCCTTGGTCCCGCCGCGATACGCCGCCATCGCGACGCCGCCGGCGACGCGTTGGTACCCCCCGGCGACCCCGAGGCGGAACGTATGGCCGGGGACGCCGCTCGGGAGATTGTCCCGCTGATATCCAAACGACAATCCGCGCGTATTGAAGCCGGCGGTGACCTGCTCCAGCTGGCCGTGCGCTCCTGGGTGCCGCACGGTAAGATCGAGATGGACAGAGGCTTCGTAGCGCGCGCCGAGACCGGCAGGATTGACCCACACGGCCCGGGCGTCGGCGACGTCGGCCGCCGTGAGGTAGGCCGTGGCGCGGTTCGGCACGGCCTGGGCGCCGCCGGGGCGCGCCCCGGCGCCGAGCAGCAGCAGCGCGATCGCGGCCCAACGGCCGCGGACCGGGGTCACGGCACCAGCGCCGTGACGGTCGTGTTGGCCGTCTGCCGCCGCGGGATCGTGAGCCCCTGAGCCGGCAGATCGATGGTCATGGTAGTGGAGTCGTGAGCTTCGCCACCCAGGTAGCGACCGTCGCCCGCGAGGTACTGGATACCACCACCCATCCCGGTTCCGGCGATGATGAACGCCGCCCCGCCTTGTTCGCCGGTGCCGTTGAACTGGTACTGGGCGGCGACTTCGATGCGCAGGGCGCGAACGCCCCCGCGCTCCACCCACGTCGTCGCGGTGCGGCGGCTCTGAACCGTGGTCGTGATCGAGGACCCCATCGCCGACTCGGTGGTAGTCGTGGAATCCGTCCAAGCCGTATCGGGACGCACTCCCCCTGCGGGCAGCCGCGGGAAGAAGCTGCGAAACCGAGGCAACATGTTGCCGAGACTCGAGGCGGTGTTCGAATCGGAGGGAATCGGATTGGTGAACTCACCGGTCGGCAGCAGTCGACCGGTCACGCGAAACCCCTTGGCGCTCGCCAGGTTGATTTGAGGAGGGATCTGACTTCCGGAATCGACGGTGACCGAATCGACCGTAAAGCTGGCGAGATACCCCGTGCTGTCGGCCGGCCCGGTGACCGTCGCGGTGAGGTACAGCCCGTAGCCCAGATGCATGGTGGGTGGGAGGCCGGCGAAATCCTGCTGGATGTGCACATCCTGCCGGACGAGATAGCGCATCCGGGCCGGTCCGAGCAGTACCGGCGCTGGCGCGGCGGGCCGGGCGGCGGGCGTGGGCGCGGGCGGCGCGGCCGGACTCGATGTGCCCCCCCCCCCGGCACACGCAGCGGTGCAACAGAGAGCGGCGAGCTGCAGCGGTCGCTTCATGATGGCGGGGTCTCCTCAGGGCACGGAACGGTCGGCCTTGGTGCGGCCGAAAATCGCCACCAGCTCCGGGCCTTCATGGGAGACGCGCAACAGCTTCCAGCCGCGCTTCCCCATGTCGGTTCGCCAGGCGATGAGCTTTTGCCATTCCTCGGTAGTGGTCCGGAACACGCGGAGGTCGGCGACCCGCTCCCAGTGCGCCGGGTACGGTTTGCTGCCGGTCATCGGGTGGAGATAGGTGGGGCCATAAGCCGAGTTCTGTTTGGCCGCGGAGCGGCCAGATGGTCATCTCTCTGGGATGGCTGTCGCCAGCCACCTCGTGCGGCCTACCCGCAGCTCAGTCGACCCGGGCCGGGTCTCGCTGCCTATTTGGCCTTGCTCCGACTGGGGGTTGCCGTGCCGCGTCCGTCGCCGGCCGCGCGGTGGGCTCTTACCCCACCGTTTCACCCTTACCCCGGTTGCCCGGGGCGGTCTGTTTTCTGTGGCCCTGTCCGTCGCCTTGCGGCGCCCAGGCGTTACCTGGCAGTCTGCCCTGCGGAGCTCGGACTTTCCTCGACGCATCCCTACTGCCGATGCGCCGCGACCATCGTGCCCCACCCTCCCCGAGTGGTAAGCTAGACGACGCTCCGGGTCGACGGAAGGCTCATCGGTCCTTCGTCAGGCGGCGCACGAGCTTGGCCAGGCTGTCGCTCGGCCCTGCCAAAAGGGCTTCGCTGGGTCCGAGCCAGAACCCGTCGTGCTGCTGAAATACGGCCCGACTGAGTCGCGTCGCCCCGGCCTCGAAAACGACCTCGGGATCGAGCTGGAGCACGTGCAGCACGGTCGCGGAGTCGCCCACATTGAGCAGGTCCCGACCGGCGGGATTCGGCGAAAAGACCAGCGCGGGCGTGGCCGGGGTCGACATCCCCCGCACCAGACTGCGCGTAAACCAATCAGTCGGAGACCGATTCACGACCAGGGCGAGCAGCAGGCCCCGGCGGATCCGGCGCACGTCCGCCCGCAGCGCGGCACCGCGCTGGCTCGCCACGCTCGCCACGGCCGAATCGTAGGCCGCCAGTAACCCGCCTTCGAGCAGCGAGTCGTAACGGACCGCGCGCGGCACGGCGCGAAGCCGCGCGAGCCGCTCCGGCGTCCGAGTCGAGTCGGGCGAAACCGCGCCGATCCCGGCTTGCCAGGCTGCGTCGCAGAACGGCGGCGCGCCCCAGGCTTCGGTCGACGCGTCGAGCGAGACCCCAACGGCGGGAATGAGCTCGGTCCGACTGGATGCCAGCCGGGCCAGGACACGGATCCCCGAGGCGACCCGGCCCCACGCCACCGGGTCCAGGGCGCACGGTTCGCTCGGCGCGCTGTCGCCCGCTGCCGCGAACTCTCCGGGCCGTACGAGCGGCACCCAGCGAACGCTCGTCGCCTGGAGTCGACCCGCCACTTGCTGCCATCCCGCGCGCAGCGCATCGCGCTCCCAGCGCTGCGTCGTCGCTGAATCGGCGAGCGGCGCGACGTGCGCGTCGCTGACGAGCAGATTGAATGCCCCGCCGTCGAGCAGGCGAATCAGGGAATCGAGCGCGGCGAGACGCGATGGCGGCGGCGTGGCGGGCGAGAGCGCCGGAAAACTCCCCTGGAGCGCCCGGATGCCTTGTCGCGCGGCCCATGAGGGGAACGCGTCGACCCGGGGAGCGGTGGGAACAGGACGGCGCCGTTCCAGTCGTTCGACAGGGGCGCCCGGCGGCGGCGCCGCTCGCGGTGACCGGGCCCGGACGGCCGCGGGCCCTCCCTCCAGCTGCAACCGTGCTCGGGGGCCGCCGGCGGGAATCCGCGCCCATTCGGCAGGGCGTCGCGTCCAACGCGCCAGGGCAACGAGAAAGGTCCGCGTCCCGGTCACATTGGAGGAGTCAGTAGGTCGCGCCGCCGCGAGGGCCGATCGGGACGCGACGATCACCAGGCCGCTGCCGATGCGCCGTGCCGCCACGACGGCGGCATCGTCGTCGAAGGCTTCCGGTCCGGTCCGGGCGAGCGCGGATGCGGGATCGTCGACGTGGAGCAGGTTGTTGACCCCGGCCGGGAACGCCGCGAACCCCGTGCCGCGCAGGCCCGTGTTCAACACGCTCAGAACGCGGGGCCGCTCGGATGGACGCTCCGCGTTGCGCAAGGCGAAGTCGCCGATGGTGATTCCAGCGCCGCTCCAGGCGAGCCATTGGTTCATCAACCAGCGATCGATACTGCCTTCTCCCTCCACCGGATAGCCCAGGACCACGACGCCGCCGCGCAGAGTCCACTCGGTCAGCATGGCCAGGTCCCCGACGTCGAGCGCGTCGGATCCCGGCGCGGGCCGGCGGCCACCCAGGACCACCACGGCTCGATAGCGTTCGAGGTCGATCCGGGTGAGGTGGGGGTAATAGCGCCGGTACTCGACGCGGTAGCCGGCGTCACGCCAGGGTTTGGCGGTGGCCTCGAGCTCGGCGGCTTGGGTGAGCGCTTCATCCAGGAGCAGCAGATGCCGAGCCTGCGGCTGACAGGCCGTGAGACCCACCAGGAGGGGGCAGAGAAGAGCGAAGCGCCGGTTCACCCTGGTCGAGGTGCTCCGGTGGTCGCGCGGGCGCAGCGGAAGCCGGTGTTCCATAACCAGCGGCGCTCATCCGCGTACATGAACCGCTGCGTCGCAGCGGCACGGCCCGGGGACGTGTTGAAGGCGCCGCCTTTGATCACGTGCTGCAGCACGCCCTCCGCGCTCCTGTCCTCGGTGGCGACCCACTCCCAGGCGTTGCCGATCATGTCGACCGCGCCCGAGCGGGTCCGCCCCAGCGGGAACCCGCCGACCGGCTTCAGCGTGTCGGCCACCGACCCGGCGTTGGCTCGACCGCGGTCCCAGGTATCGCCCCACGGGTAGCGCCACCCTTGAGGACCGCGGGCGGCCGCCTCCCACTGGTCCTCGGTCGGCAACGCCGCGCCGCGTGATCGACAAAAGCGCTGCGCTTCGCTCCACAGAATTCCGGTCGCCGGCCAGTCGGTGGGTGGTGAGCCGCGCCACGGAGCGTCGCCGCCCGTGGCGCTCAGGAACACCTGGTAGGCTGCGACGGTCACCTCAGTCGAGTCCAAATAGAATGAGTCGAGCGTCACGGTCCGCGTCGGACGGTTGGCGACACCGCCAACGGGGTAGCGGCCGGCCGGGACGAGCACCATCCCGTCCGGCTGCGGCGGAGGACCCGGTTGGGGATCGATGACCAGGGCCAGGACGGCCGCCGCACCCCCGATTGCCAGCACGGCCACGCCGATGACGAGTGAGCGGCGCCGCCACGGGGATGCCGCCGGTCGCTCCGCCGTGGGTCGGGCGAGGGTGTCGATGAACGCCCGGACCGACCCGGGGCGATCCGCGGGGATCTTGGCGAGGGCGCGGAGCAGAGCATCCTGAACGTGCGCGGGGACGTTGGGCCGAACGGTGCGGATCGCCCGCGGGGCATCGACGATGATCCGTGCCACGACCGCCTGCGCGCTGGGTCCGGTGAAAGGCGGCTCCCCGGCCAGCATCTCGTACAGGACCGCGGCGAGCGCGTAGACGTCACTGCGGGCGTCGATCCGCTTCTCACCGCTCGCCTGCTCCGGGCTCATATACGCCGCGGTCCCGACCGTCACGCCGGTGCCAGTCAGGGTCTGGCCATGGTCGGCGTCGGCGAACTGTTTGGCGATGCCGAAGTCGGTGACGAGGGCATGGCCGCCGGAGAGCAGAATGTTGGCGGGCTTGATGTCGCGGTGTACGATGCCCCGCTCATGCGCATACTGCAGGGCATCGCCGACTTCGGCCGCGATGCGGATGGCCTCATCCAGCGCCAGCGGGCCTTCCCGCTGCAGCCGTTGGGATAGCGATTCCCCTTCCACATACTCCATCACGTAGTAGAGGAATCCGTCGACTTCGTCCGCCTCGAACAGCGGCACGATGTGTGGGTGGGACAGCTTGGCCGCGAGCTGAACTTCCCGCTGGAATCGTTCGGAACCGAGGTATGCGCGGGTCGAGGGCGGCAAGACCTTGATCGCCACCTCGCGCCCGAGCTTCACGTCGGTGCCGAGGTACACGGCCCCCATTCCGCCCTGGCCGAGCTCGCGGACCAGGGTGTAGCGGCCGGCCACGGCCGTGGCGAACTGGGCGAACAGCGGATCGGTCATTGCGCGGTCAGACTAAAGGGGAGCAGCGCCCGGCGCATCGCATCCGCCGTCTGCCAGCGGTCCACGGGTTTCTTGCACAGCGACCGCGCGATCACATCCGCCAGCGGCACCGGTGCGTCCGGCCGCAGGTCGTGCAGGTTGGGCGCCTCATGGTGCTGCTGCATGTCGATCACGGCGGCGGCGCTGGGCCCGGTGAACGGGGGCCGGCCGGTAACGGCTTCGAACAACACGATGCCGAGCGAATACAAGTCGGTTCGGCCGTCGACTTCTTCCGCGCCCGCCGCCTGCTCGGGGCTCATGTACTCTTCGGTGCCCACGACGAAGCCGCTGCGCGTGACCCGGTCTTCGCCGGACTGCGCGATGGCCCGGGCGATCCCGAAGTCCAATAGAATCGCTCCTTCGGGAGAGAGGACGATGTTGTCCGGCTTGATGTCGCGGTGCGCCAGTCCCTGGGTATGGGCGTGCGTCAGCGCCTCCAGGATTTCGCAGCCCATTCGGGCCGCCGTCTCCAGCTCCAGCCGCCGCTCACGCCGCAGCGAGCCCCGCAGCGATTCGCCGGGCACGTACGGCATCACGAACCAGAGCAGGTAATCGCTCTCGCCGCTGTCCAGCAGGGGCGCGATGTGCGGATGGTGGAGTCTGCTGGCATAGCGGATCTCTCGGAGGAAGCGGTCGGCCGCTACCGAGACCGCCAACTCCGGGTGCAGCACCTTGATGGCGACCCGGTTGCCGGCCTTGTCGAACGCGCCGAAAATCGACGCGTTCCCTCCCCGCCCCACGGCGGTGATGACCTCGTAGCGGTCGCCAAGGGCTGTGCGGACGCGATCGATGAGGTCCTGGCGTGCCATCGACTCTCTTCCTTCGTGGCCGCGAAAGATGCCGTTGCCGATCGACCAGCGAAAGGTAGCTTGCCGGCAACCGTATGATCCGCTTGATGATGCTTCTCGCGGTGGTGCCCTGGCTGACCGTGTCGTTGCCGGCCCAGGCACGCGTTCCGGCTGCCTTGAAGGGATTCGATGCCTACGCGGCGGCGGCGGTGCAGCAATGGGGCATCCCCGGGCTCGCGATCGCGGTGGTCAAGGACGATTCGGTCGTCTTCGCGCGCGGCTACGGGGTGCGGCGGCTGGGTTCGACTTCCGCCGTGACGCCGCACACGATCTTCGCCATCGGATCGTGCACGAAGGCGTTCACGGCTGCAGCGCTGGGCATGCTCGTCGACTCGGGCACGATCGCGTGGGACGAGCCGGTCACGAGGTACCTCCAGGGCTTCACCCTCGCGGATCCGTACGTGAGCCGCGAACTGACGGTGCGCGATCTCCTCACGCACCGCAGCGGGCTGACGCGCGGCGACGCCCTGTGGTACGCCACGCCCTACGACCGCGGGGAAGTGTTGCGCCGGATCCGGTTCCTGCGGCCGACCTGGAGCTTCCGCAGCCGCTATGGCTATCAGAACATCATGTTCCTGGCCGCCGGCGAGGTGGTTGCCGCCGTGACCGGCAGCTCGTGGGACGACTTCGTGCGCGCGCGCATCTTCGTGCCGCTCGGCATGTCCGCGACGACGACCAGCGTCACCCAGCTCGATTCGCTGGGTGACGTCGCCACTCCGCATGAGCGGTTCGCAGGCCGCGCGCGCGCCATCGCGTGGCGTAACATCGACAACATCGCGCCGGCCGGCGCGATCAACTCCAACGTGCTCGACATCGCCCGCTGGATCCGCCTGCAATTGGGCCGAGGCGAAGTCGACGGGCGACGGCTGCTCTCGGCCGCGGTCATCAAGGAGACGTGGTCCCCGCAAACGATCATTCCACTCGATTCCGTCACCGAGCGGCTGCGTCCATCCACCCATTTCCTCGCGTACGGGCTCGGTTGGGTGCTCTCCGACTACCGCGGCCGGAAGCTGATCACGCACGCGGGGGCGATCGACGGCTTTCGCGCGGCTGTCGGCCTGGTGCCCGAAGAGCAGCTCGGGGTGGTGGTGCTGACCAATGGCGGGGAACCAGGCCGCGCGCTGACGAATGCGCTGTTCCTGCGGGTGGTCGATGCGTACCTCGGTGGCGCCGGCACCGACTGGAGCGGCGCGCTACGGGCGGTGCGCGACGCCGGCGTCAGGCGCGACAGCGTCGATCTGGCGAACCGGGACCGGGAACGCGTCCGTGACACCAAACCGTCGCTCGACCTCTCCGCGTATGCGGGCACCTACCGTGACGAGATGTACGGCGATGTCACCGTGGCGGTCGAGAGCGGTGCGCTGGTCATCCGGTTCGGACCTTACTTCACCGGCGCCTTGACCCACTGGCACTACGACACCTTCAAGGCGTCCTGGCAGGACCCGGAACAGGGCGTCGACTTGGTGACGTTCAGCCTCAACGCCGAGGGTCGGGTTGGGCATCTCACCTGGCCCGGGCTCGGCGATTTCGCCAGGGTGGCGACCGCGGGGCCGTGACGTCGCTGGAGGTCGTTCGCGGGGATATCACGCGTCAGGCCGTGGATGCCATCGTGAATGCCGCCAATACGTCGCTGCTGGGGGGCGGCGGCGTGGACGGCGCCATTCATCGGGCCGCCGGCCCCGAGCTGCTCGCGGAGTGCCGAATGTTGGGCGGCTGTCCGACCGGCGACGCACGGCTCACCCGGGGTTACCGGCTCCCCGCGAAATACGTGATCCATACGGTGGGTCCGGTGTGGAGCGGCGGGCGGCGCCGCGAGGCGCAGCTGCTGCGCCGCTGCTACGCGCGATCGCTGGAGATCGCGATCGAGCTCCAGCTTGGGTCCATCGCGTTCCCGGCGATCAGCACCGGGGCGTACGGGTATCCGATCGCGGCGGCGGCGCACATCGCGGTCGGCACTGTACGCGACGTGGTCGCGCAACCGACGAGCCTCGTGCTGGTGCGATTCGTGTGCTTCAGCGATGGGGATTGGACCATCTACCGCGATCTCCTGGAGCGATTCCCGCCCTCGTCGGATTGATCGCGACTTGAAGCCCGCGTGGCGGCGCTTGACCATGCATTGAGCTGAGCAGTCTATCGTCGTGTCGCATGGTCACGGTGTGCACGTTGCTGCCTCCGGCCGAGCGCCAGCGGATCGAGGCCGTCGGAGACGGGTGCTTCGTTGCGCTGCACGCCGAGTCGTTTCGCGAGGTCCTGACGGCGGCTCGCCGTCGCCGGGTGGATGCCGTCGTCCTGTCGGTGCACCGGTGCGGTGGCGCAGAGCTACCGTCCGTGGCCCGATTGGTCCGGGAATTCCCGGCGATCCCCGCTGTCGCATTGGTGTCGCGTCACGATCACCATGCGACCGAAACCCTGCTTCGCCTCGGGGCGAGTGGTGTGCGCACCGCCGTCGATTGCACCGAGCCCGGCGGTTGGCGGCGCCTGCGCGAGCTCGTGGGGCGCCCGGCTTCGCCCGTGGTGGGCCGGATTCTCCACCGCCTGCTCCCGGCTCTGGGAGACGAGATCCCCGAGGACACGCGCCTGTTTTTCGAGGCGATGGTCCGGCTTGCACCGGCGATTCGGACCGTACGTGGCCTGGCGCGACACCTTCGCCTTCCCGCGAGCACGCTCATGTCGCGGTTTCTCCGCTGCCAGCTTCCCTCTCCCAAGACCTATCTGGCGGCGATGCGCCTGGTGTACGCGGCGTACTTGTTCCGCAACCCGGGCCTGTCGGTCGCCGATGTCGCGTACCGGCTCGATTTCTCTTCCCCGCAAAGCTTCAGCCGGCACCTGAAGGCCATGCTCGGAGTGACGGCGGGAGAGTACCGGCGTCGGTTTCCCTTCGACGTCGCGCTGGCGCGCTACATCGATCTGCTCATCGCCCCGTACCGGGAGACGTTCCGCGCGTTCCGCCCCCTCAACGCTGGTGGGGACCAAGGATCGGACGCCGTAACGGACTTCCGGGCGGGGTGACCCCCTCCCCGCTCAGCCGCCAGCCGTGGAAACCGGTCGTGTCGGGGTGGTCGTGGAACGATGCTCGGCGGTGACGGTCCGGTGCTCGGCAGTCGCCTGTTCCGGGCGCAGCACCGAGAACCGGGCGATGCTTGCGCGCAGCCGTTCGGCGAGCTGCGCGAGCTGCTGGGACGTCGCCGTCAGGTCGCTCATGGAGCCGATCTGGGATTGCGTGGACGTCGCCGCGCGGTCGGCGCTTTCTGATGACGTGCTGGAAATCGTCGCGACCTGTTGCAGGGCGCGAGCGAGTTCGGCGAGTCGGCCGGCCTGGCTGCGGGACACCTCGGCCGTGGCGTTGACCAGATCGCCGATCAACTGGACGCCCTGGTGCAGCTCGAGCAGTGCCCCATCCGCCTCGGCGGCGACGGCCCCGATGTCGCGCACCTGGGTTTCGCCGGTTTGCATCGCCCGCGCGGCGGCGTCGATTCCCACGCGCAGCTCGGTCACCAGCTCGGCGACCTCGCGCCCCGACCGGGCCGCCTCCGCCGCGAGCGCCCGCACTTCGTCCGCCACGACGGCGAATCCCTCGCCACGCTCCTCGGCGCGGGCCGCTTCGATCGCCGCGTTCAGCGCCAGCAGGTGCGTCTGGCGGGCGATACGCGCGATCGCCTGCGCGAACCCGCCGATCCGGTCGGACATCCCCGACAGCCCCGCCACGGTTGCGGCCGTCGCCCGCACCTCTTCGCCGACCGTGCGCAGCGTCTGGCTGGCCCGCGCCACCCGCTCGCGGCCGCGCTCGGCGGCGTTGACCAGCCGCCTGGCATCCACCTGCATGAGCTCGGCGCGGGTGCGGAGCGCGCCGGCCTGATCCGATGCCTTGGCACTTTCCCCGCGCGCGGACTCCGCCAGCTCCCGCTGCTGCCCCAACCCTGCCGCCAGCTCCTGCGCCGTATGCGTCACCATTTCAGAAGTCGAATGCAGCTGCTCGGCCGAGGCCGCCAGCTGCTCGGCGAAGGCGGCCACTTCATCCGCCTCGCGTTGCACGGATGAGATGGTCGCGCCGATCTCGTCCAGCATGCGATTGAAGCTCTGCTCCAGAAAGCCCAGCTCATCGGACTCCGTCGCGGAGGCTCGAACGGCGAGAAAGCCCTGCTCCGCCTCCCCCATCACTTCGCGCGCGCGGCGGATCCGCTCGATGAGCGTGGCGGGAATGCGCTTCAGCGCCACCGCGGTGAGTATGAACGCCACCGTTTCGACGAATGCGCCCGCGTCCAGTCCCGGGGTCCCCGGGTAGACGCGGCCGTGGAGGTAGCTCGCCGCGAGATAGGCAAGTGACGCCATCAGAACGAGAAAGTCTCCCACCCCGCGCGATTGATCGAACGCGTACGGCAGGACAGCGATGAAAAACGCTACGATCAGCCCGCCGTGGCCGAACCATACCACCAGCACCGCTACGTAGAGCACGTCCATCAACGCGAGCGCGTAAATCAGCCACCACCGGTACCACCCCCGTTCGTGCGTCAGCCCAACCAGAAGGTTGAGCACGGCGAACGCGCCCGCCGTCAATACGATGGTGCCCGCAGAGGTGGGGACGGCGCCGCCGAAGGCGCCGATCATTCCGAGCAGCGCGCCAGCTCCGATCAACACCCAACGCCGCCGGTGGCTGCGCGAGAACGTCTCCTGGTCCTTGAGGCGCTGCTCCAGCTCGGCCGTGTCGCCGGACCAGCCGCGCAGGCGCGCCGCGATCGATGCGCGGCCGCCCGAGGGTCTGCCCGGCGTCTGGGGATCGGGTTCGAGGCCGGTCACAGCGGAATGCTACTGCGAAGCCGAGGGAGGTTCCAACAGCTCCGATACGGGAACGAGAGCCACGACCGGGACGCCGGCCGCTTCGATGGGGGCACGCCCGCCTTCCTCACGGTCGACGATCGCCAGCACCCCCAGCACTGTGGCGCCGGCGGCCCGAACCGCTTCGATCGCGTCGAGCGCCGAGCGCCCCGTGGTGATGACGTCCTCGCAGATCACCACCTCATCGCCCGGCGTGAGACCTCCCTCGATCCGCTGCTCCGCTCCGTGCTCTTTGGCGTGCTTGCGAACCGAAAAGGCGTCCAGGGCATGGCCCTCGAGCCGCGCGGCATGGGCGATGGCAAAGGCAATCGGGTCCGCACCCATTGTCAATCCGCCGACGGCGCGGGGGGCCCAGCCTCGCTCCCGCATGGTGGCGAGACCCAGGCGGCCGATCAAGGCGAGGCCCTCGCCGGTCATAGTGGTGCGACGGGCATCGACGTAATAGGGGGACTGGGCGCCTGAAGCGAGCACAAAGGTGCCGCGAGTTACCGATCGTTGACGCAGCAACGTGACCAGTCGACTCCGGTCGGCGATCCAACGGGCGCTAGTAGTATTCATTACTACTACTATTCTTTCTTCCCTCCCATCAGCTTTCGAAACGCGCCCAGCAGACCGGGTCCGCTGGCCGGAGCCGAGCCGCCACCGACAGCGCCCGCGCCGAGCTCCTCGGCGAAGGCCGTGACGGTCGTCTGGCGATGGGCGGGATCGCGGCTCAGCCCTCGCATCACCGCCGCCTCGAGTCCCGCCGGGAAGCGGCGCTCGGGAGCGGCTTCGCTCATCCGCACCGGGGACTCCTTGAGTAACTGTTGAAACAACTCGCGCGGATTGCGGCCGCTGAACGGATGGTGCGTCGTGAGCATATAATAGGCGATCGTGGCGAGGCTGTAGATGTCAGCCCGCGCGTCCACCAGCTCTCCGGACAGCGCTTCGGGCGCCACGTACTGCAGCGTCCCGACGAAGAACCCCGTGCGCGTGAGCCGTTCTTCCGGAGGCAGCTCCGCGTCACGCGCGATCCCGAAATCCAGGAGTTTGGTGACGTGCGTCCCCCGGTCGTACACGATGTTCTCGGGCTTCAGATCCCGGTGCACGATCCCGACCTGGTGTGCCGCCGCGAGCCCGGCAGCCAGCTGTGTGACGATCCCGGCGCACAGCTCCGGAGCGATGGGGGCGTTTTGGTGTAGGAAGTCCGCGAGGGACTGTCCACCAGCCCACTCGAGCGCCAGATAATACAGGCCGTCGGCCTCGCCGTAGTCGTACGTCCGGACCACGCCAGTGTGGTGGACGCGGGCTCCGTAACTCGCTTCGCGTAGGAATCGCTTGACCGCTGTGGGGTCGCCCCGGAGTCGCGGGCGCAATACCTTGAACGCGCACCGGCCGTGCTCGGGATGCTCGGCGCGGTACACTTCCGCCGTGCCGCCCTCACCTACGCGCTCGAGGAGGCGGTAGCCGGCGATGGTGCGACCGGCGAGATTCTCATTGGCCATGCGATCGGGCGAAACTAACGTCGGGACTTGAGGTTAGGCAAGTGAGGCGACGCACTGCGGTTCTGGGGATGGCCGTCGGGCTAACGAGCTGCGGGCAGTGGCAACGGGTCGGCGCGCCGAATCGACCGCAGCCGGGCGTCGAAGTGGCGAGGTTGTTCGACGCCGCGACCATCTATGACCAGATGGGCCTCTTCGTCACCAGCGCTCCATTGCCGATGGTCGCCTCGATTCACTTCCTGAGCGGCCGCACCCCCGACACCACGCTCGCCGTCTTCGCGCTTTCCCTGGCAAACCACGCCCTGACGTTTCGACGGTTGGGCAACGAGTTCGTCGCCGAATACCACGTTGAAGTGACGTTCCGATCGGATTCCGGATCGCCGGTACAGCTGGCCAGCGATCAGACCGTTCGCGTACGCAGCTTTCAGGAAACGTTGCGCGCCGACGAGAGCATCCTGTTCCAGGGTTACCTCAGCCTGCGCCCCGGCATCTATGTTGCGAGTGTCTCGGTCCGGGATCGAAACAGCCCGGCTGTGGCGCGGCGAGAGCGGCCGGATACCGTGCCGCGATTCGGTACGGGATCGTTTTCGACCCCGATTCCGATTTATCAGGGCACACCCCGTGGCAGCCTGGCGGACCGGGTGAACCTGCTGGTGAATCCGCGCGCGACGTTGCCCTACGGCGGCGATACGCTGCGCTTCTACATAGAGGGCTACGGGCTGCCGTCCGGCACACGGCTTGCGGCGGAAGCCGTAGACCTGAACGACAATGTGGTATGGCGCGATACGGTGACCCTGCTGGATACGATGGGGCTGGCGCAGGCCGTGCTCCGGCTGGCCGCGACGGAGTTGCCCGTCGGTCGGGAGATGCTGCGCGTGGAAGCCCTCGGCGGCAACGTGGCGATTCGCGCGCCGTTTCTCGTCAGCTTCTCCAGCCAGTGGGTGATCACGAATTTCGCGGAAATGGTGAGTCTGCTGCGGTACTTCGAGCGTCCGGATCTGGTGACCAAGCTGCGCAACGCTCCTCCCGAGCAACGGGCGCAGGCCTGGCGCGATTTCTGGACGGCGACCGATCCGGTCCCCCTCACCCCCGAACACGAAGCGCTGGACGACTACCTGCATCGCGTCCAGACGGCCAATTACCGCTTCCAGGAGGCGGGGGAGCCGGGGTGGCTGACGGATCGGGGCGAAGTGTTCATCACGCTGGGCCCGCCCGACGAAGTGCTCGACTTTTCAGGAACCGCCGTGACGCGCGGCGCCACCCAGACGATCCGCTGGACGTACAACAGCCTGCGACTCCTGTTGGTCTTTCAGGATCTCGCCGGGTTCGGCCGCTTCGAGCTCACCCCGAGCTCCCGGGCCGATTATCAGCAGGGGCTGGCGCGGGTACGCCGACAGCAGTGATGCGGACCGCCGCCCTGGTGCTGGCCGGCGCGCTGTCTCCACTGGTGAGTGCGGCCCAGGCCCCGTTCAACGCCTCGCAACGGGCCGAGTCCCTGTGGCAGGCCGGTCGACCGTGGCACGCCGCGGAGACGTTGCTCGATGCGGCCGCGCGGGAGCCTCGTCAGGATCCCGAATTCATCGTTCAGGGGGCGCGTGCCGAGCTGCAAGCCCGGCGCTATGACCGGGCCCGCAGTTTGTTGGTGAGCCAGCCGTGGCTCGAGGATTACGCCGGCGGGGACGCCTTCGCGGTCCTGGGAGAAGCCGAATCGCGACTTGGGATGCCGGATCAAGCCGCCCGGCGCTTCGTGGCTGCCCGGGAACGCACGAGGGGTGCGAGCGCAAGCCTGCTGGCCGTGCGCGCCGCCACGGCATTCGAAGCCGCGGGGTGGTTGGATAGCGCGGCGACGTATTACGCGACCGCCCGTTCGAGCGGCCTGGCGTCGATCGCGCCGTGGCTCAAGCTGCGCGAAGCCCGGGTACGTCGAGACACGACGGTGGCGCTGCGGTTGCTCACCGGCCTCCCACCGGTCGTGGCGCGGGAAGCGACGGCTGCCCGCGCGGCGGCCCTGCTCGCGGCCGCCGACACACAGGCCGCCCGTCGCGCGTTTCGCGAGGCCGGCAAGTCGCTCTTCAGCGCTCGACTCTCTCTGGCCTGGGGCGACACGGCGGCGGCGCGCGCCGAGCTGTATGCCCTGTTCGCTCGCGCCCCGGAGTCCGATGATGCGGCGAGCGGCGTGACGCTCGCGCACGGCCCGCTGCCGCCACGCATGCCTCATGAGCGCATCGCCCTGGCCCGCACTCTCAGGACTCGCGCTGCGGCGGCGGAAGCCCGCGATCACGTCGCGCGGGCGATCGGCGCCGGCGATTCGAGCGGTGCCGCGTTGGTACTCTTCGGCGAGTTGAACACTTCGCTGGGACGTTACCGCGATGCGGAAGCCGCCTACCGCGCCGCCGCGCGTGACGGCGCGTGGACGACGCTGGCGTTGTACCGGCGCGCGCGGACACTGCTCCGCATGGCGGATCGGGGGGCTCCAGAAGCGCTGGCGGGCTTCGCCCAGACCTATCCGGCCGACACCGCGGCGCCCACCGCGTTGTACGTGCTGGGGGATCACCTGGCGGACCGAGGTGACACCGCGGGGTCGGAACGCTGGCTGGCCGAGCTGACGCGGCGCTATCCGGTCGATCCCCGGTCGTCTCTGGCGCGGTTCCGGCTCGCGGCCGCCGCCCGCCGCCGGGGCGCGAGCGATAGCGCAGCGCGACTGTATGCCGTGGAAGCCGCGGTCGGTGGGCCGCAGCGAGCGGCGGCGCGGTACTGGCTGGCCCGGCTGGCCCGGGAGCGCGGCGACAGTATCGGCGCGGATTCGGCGTGGCGGGCGCTGGCCCGTGAGGACTCGATCGGATACTACGGAGTCCACGCCCGCCGCGTCGCCGGTTTGCCGCCCCTGGATATCGCTCCGGACAGCGCCGAGCGCACGGCCGTGGCGGATTCCGGCCTGGCGCGCCTCGACACTCTGCTGCTCGCCGGACTCGACACCGAGGCCAACCTCGAAGTGCGGGCGCTGGTGAACCGTTCTCCGCAACACCTGACTGACCTGCTCGCCTGGAGCGTGGGCCTGTCGGCGCGCGGGTGGGGCTCGGCCGCGGTGCGGTTGGGCTGGAACGCCGCGCCCCGGGCACCGAATGATGCCCGCGTCCTCCGCGCGATCTTCCCCTGGCCGCGCCGCGCGGCCGTCGAAGCGGAAGCGCGAGAATTCGGCATCGATCCGGCGTTGTTCGCCGCCATCGTGCGCCAGGAAAGCACCTTCGACTCCGAGGCGTTGTCGCGCGCCGGCGCTCGGGGGCTGACGCAGCTCATGCCCGGCACCGCGGCGCAGGCCGCCCGCGGCCTGGATGTCGCCTATGCGCCGGAATGGCTCACCGTCCCGGACTTGAACCTGCATCTCGGCGCGGCGCATTTGGCCGCCCTGCTCAAGCGGTTCGACCGTGTCGAGGTGGCGGTCGCGGCGTACAACGCCGGCGCCACGCCGGTGCGCCGCTGGCTGACCCGCCCGGGCGCCGACGACGCCGATCAATTCATCGAGCAGATCCCCTACCAGGAAACACGCGGATACGTTCGGTCGGTGCTGCGCAACCGCGAGCTGTATCGCGCGTTGTATTCGACGCGCCGCTGATCCTGCTGCTTGACAAGGCCTTCAATCCGCTGCCTCTTCATAGCCGCTTGGCCACACCCGAGCGTCCAACTTTGCGGGAGGCGGATCGCGTATGGCACGGGGAAAGGTGAAGTGGTTCAATGACGCGAAGGGCTACGGGTTCATCGAGCAGGACGGGGGCGAGGATGTGTTCGTGCACTTCTCTGCAATCCAGATGGACGGCTTCAAGACGCTCGCCGAGGGCGAGGTCGTGGAGTTCGAGGTGAAAAACGGCGATAAGGGCCTGCACGCCGCGAACGTGATGCGCGTCTAGATCCCTCACGCATCCGTGCACCGTCACCCCGCCCGACCCATGCCGGCGGGGTCGTTGTTTTTGGCGGGTTATCTTACCGCGCCATGCCGGGGCCCCCGCCGCAGCGCCTGTTTCTCGTCGACGGGTACGCGCTCATCTATCGGGCCTTCTTCGCGATGATCGCGCGCCCCCTCACGACCCAACGCGGCGAAAACACCTCCGCGGCCTGGGGCGTCACCAATTTCCTGCTGCGCCTCCGCCAGAAATACGCGCCCGGCTACCTGGCCTGGGTGCTCGACGTCGGGCAATCATTCCGTCATCGCGAGTATCCGGCGTACAAAGCCACGCGGGAGAAGCTGGGTGAGGAGCTGCAGCAGGATTTCGACCGTTCCCTGGAACGCATCCGGGAGCTGCTGGCGGCATTTCGCGTTCCCGTCCTCGGCGTGGAGGGGTTCGAAGCCGACGACGTGATCGGTACGCTGGCCACAGCCGCGGCCAGCCGCGGCCTTCAGGCCGTCATCGTGTCCGGTGACAAGGACTTCTACCAGCTGATCGGGCCGGGCGTCGCCCTGCTCAATCCCGGCCGCGGCGGCTCCGCCGCCGTCGAGGAAACATGGGTGGATGAACGCAACGCCGGCGAGCGGTTCGGCATCGCACCCGGCCAGGTGGTGGACTACCTGGCCCTGGTGGGCGACAGCTCCGACAACATCCCCGGCGTCAAGGGCGTGGGGGAAAAAACCGCCCTCGAGCTGTTGCGCACTCACGGATCCCTGGACGGGATTCTCACCCACGCGGCCGACTGGCCGGGGAAGCGCGCTCGCGAGGCGCTGCTCGCGCACGGGGAGGACGCGAAGCTGTCGCGTCAATTGGTCACGATCCGGCGCGATGCGCCCGTGACGCTCGACCTGGATGCCCTGCGCGTCGCGGCCGCGGACACCGCCGAGCTGGAGCGGTTGTTCATCGAGCTCGAGTTTCGCTCGCTGATTCCCAAGCTCACGGACCTGGGGCCCATTCCGGAGCCGGCGGATGCGCCGGCCGGCGGCGCCGAGGCCGCAGCGGCGGCCCCTGACCGGGCGGCCCTCGTTCTCGACGACCCCGCCGGCCTCGCCGCCGTCATCGCGGCCTGCCGAGCCGCCTCTCTGGTCGCGATCGAAGTACACACGGCTGCGCGCGAGCTGGTCGGGCTCGCGCTGGCGGTGGCACAGGATCGCTCCTGGTACCTGCCGTTCGGCCACGTGGCGCCGGAGGGACCGCTCGCCGCTGGAGACGAGCCGCGGAACCTGCCCGCTCTGCACGGCGACACCATGAGACCGCTGCGTGAATTGCTGACCGACGCATCGGTCCCGAAAGCCGCCCATCACATCAAGAATATCTGGGTCTCGTTGCGCCGCCTTGGGGTCGAGTTGAGCGGGGCGCGAAGCGACTCCCAGCTGGCGGCATTCGTGCTCGATCCCGGACGGCGCTCGTTCACGCTGGAGGAGCTGGCCCGGGAGCGGCTGGGACGACGGCTCCGGACCTACGCCGAGCTGGTGGGGCAGGGGCGGGGCCGCCCTGAGCGCCCGTTCTCGGCAGTGCCGGTGGCCGACGCGGCACGGTATTGCTGCGACGCCAGCGAGTGCGTGCTCCAGCTCCATACCGCGCTGGCCGGTGAGCTCGCCGACCACCGGCTGCAGCCGCTGCTCGATGACGTCGAGATGCCGCTCGTGCCGGTGCTGACCGATATGGAGTGGACCGGGATACTGGTGGACCGCGAGCGGCTCGCGGCGCTCTCCCGCGAGTTTGCGGTGGAGCTCGCCGCGATCGAACGTCGGGTGTATGCGGCGGCGGGGACGGAGTTCAACCTGAACTCCACCCCACAGCTGCGCTCCTTGCTGTTCGTAAAGCTGCAGCTTCCCGTCCTCAAGAAAACCAAGACCGGCCCATCCACCGACGTCGACGTCCTCGAGCAGCTGGCGGAGATGGGGCACGAGGTCCCGCGGCTGCTCATGGAGTACCGAGAGCTGGCGAAACTGAAATCCACGTATGTGGACGCGCTGCCCTCCTACATCGACCCGGCCAGTGGCCGCATTCACACGAGCTACAATCAGGTCGGTGCCGCAACCGGTCGGCTGTCGTCGGTCGAGCCCAACCTGCAGAACATCCCCGTGCGTACCGAGCGCGGCGAGTCGATCCGCCGGGCGTTCATCGCGGCGCCGGGTGCCCGGCTGTTGGTCGCCGACTACTCCCAGATCGAGCTTCGCTTGCTGGCGCATTTCTCCGGCGATCCGGCGTTCGTCCAGGCGTTCGAGCGGGGCGGGGACATCCATCGGCAGACGGCGGCGGTGATCTTCGGTGTCGCGCAGCAGGCCGTGACCGCCGTGATGCGGGCCCGGGCCAAGACGATCAACTTCGCCACGATCTACGGGCAAGGGGCGTTCGCTCTGGCGCGACAGTTGGGCATCACCCAGGAGGAAGCCAGGTCGTTCATCCAACACTATTTCGAGCGCTTTGCCGGCGTGCGCGCCTGGCTGGATCGCACCATCGCGGAAGCGCGCCACAATGGGTATGTCGAGACGTTGTTCGGCCGCCGGCGTTATATCACCGAGTTGAAGGATCGGAATTTCAATATCCGCGCGTTCGGGGAGCGCACGGCGACCAATTCGCCCCTGCAGGGATCCGCCGCGGATCTCATCAAAGTCGCCATGATCGGCCTGCACGGGGCGCTCCGGCAGGCGCGCATGGCCACCCGATTGCTCCTGCAAGTGCATGATGAGCTGGTGCTCGAGTCCCCGGAGCCCGAAGTCCCTCCGGCCATGGAACTCGTAAAACGCCATATGGAAGGGGCCGCCAAGTTGCGCGTCCCGTTGGTCGTAAGTGTCGGTGCGGGAAAGAATTGGGTGGACGCCAAGAGTTGAGCACGAGTCTTGCGAATTGGGGGCCGGGTCGTCACTATAGGCGGGCGCCGGGCCGACCCTGGACGCCCCGGAGGGGACACGCCGTGAGGTCACGCCGCGGTTTCACGTTGATCGAGCTCCTGATCGTCGTGGTGATCATCGGGATTCTCGCGTCCATCGCGATCCCGAAGTTCGTCAACACGAAGGAGAAGGCGTACATCGCGTCGATGAAGTCCGACTTGCGAAATCTCGCTACCGCCGAAGAAGCGTTCCTCTTCGACAGCTTGACGTACACGACCAGTCTGGCGATGCTCAACAACTTCCAGCCCTCGGCCGGCGTGACGGTCGTGATCAATGCGGCCACGGGGGGTGGATGGTCGGCGACCGCGTCCCACATCGTGACCACCAGGCGGTGCTACTTGTTCTACGGCAACGCGGCACCGATCGGCAGCGCCACGCAGGAGGGAAAGGTCAGCTGCAGCTAGGCCGGCCCTGGCAGGAGTTCCAACGCCGCCGCGAGGGGATGTGCTTCGCCCTCGACGGCGGCGTTTGGCTGCATCGCTGGCGCATCCGGGGCGAGCCGATGGCGCATCTGGTGAGCACCGATCGCGAACGGCTGCTGACCCTGGGCAACGAGCTGGGATTCTCCGCCGGCTGGCTGCAGTACAAGCCGTTGAAGGACCCGCGCACCGGAGAGCGCGTGGCGGCCTGGCACTGGGACGTGCTCGGCCACCGCCTGCGCCTGCTGGATCGCTCGAGCGGTCCCCCGCTACCCCTCTGAGCGCGGCGCGCGCACGCCGGGCCACCAGTTCCACCGGCCGGCGATGTGCATGATGGCCGGGACCAGGACCATGCGAATCAACGTCGCGTCCAGCAATACGGCCATCGCCAGACCGAATCCCATGAACTGGACTGCGAGGACGCGCGCGAAGGCGAACGCGCCGAATACGAGGATCATGATCGCCGCGGCGAAGGAGATCGTCGATGCGGTCATCGACAATCCTTCCATAGTCGCGTGGTCGTTGCGCCCCGTCTTGTCGAACACTTCCTTCACCCGCGTGAGCAGAAAGACCTCGTAGTCCATCGACAGGCCGAACACGGTCGCGAACACGATGACCGGCACGACGCTGAAGATCGCTTCCGTCGGGCCTTCGAGGCCGAACAGCCCGCCGCCATACCCGTGCTGGAAGACCAGGACCGTCACGCCGAACGCCGCGCCGACCGAGAGACAATTCAACAGGACGGCCTTGAGCGGCACCAGAACCGAGCGGAACGCGATGAACAACATCAGGGCCGTCGTGCCCAGTACCAGCAGCACAACGCCCGGGAAGCGGTCCAGCAACACCTTCTGGAGATCGGTGCTGGCCGCGGCGAAGCCGCCCACCAGGATCTGCGCCGCCTCGAGTCCGCGCGGCGCGCCGGCGGCGAGCTCCCGGGCGCGACGCGCCAGATCCATCATGCCGGTGAGAGACACGCTGTCGGCGGCGATTACATCCACGAGCGTGGTGGCGCCGTCGGCGCTCAGATAGGCGTCGAAGAACTTCGGATACCGGGCCCGCACCCCGTCCGGGTCGCTGTACAGGACGGCCAGCTGGAACGACGACATCGCCGGTCGCAGCGACGCCACGCCGCGCACCTGCTTGACGCGCGGATCGCGCCGCAACGAGTCGGACAGGGCCTTGAGCCCGAACAAGGGCGGGCCTTTGATCGCCGATTGCCCCGGCGGCAGCTGCACCACGATCCGAATCGGGAGCATCAGCCCGTTGGCCCCCATGCTGCGCAGCAAGGCCAAGCCTTGCCCCGATTCCGATTTGGGCGGAAACCAGTTCCGGGCCGGGAGCCCGATGCGCATCTGGATCAGCGGCAACATGAGCAAGCCGACGATCGTGGCGCCGACGGCGATGGCGCGCCCTGGCCGGTGAGCGAGCACGCGCGCCCAGCGCTCCCATCCGGTTGGCGCGTGGATGCGGGCGAGGGGGCGGGCCAGCCAGCGCGGCCGGTCGATGTCCCGCCCCAGAATGGTGAGCACGGCGGGCAGGAACGTCGTGGCGAGCAGCACGGCGACCGCGACGACGAGCAGGCCTCCGATCCCGACCGACCGGGTTTCGACGAGCGGCGTCGTGATCAACGCCCCAAAACCCACCACCACGATCAGACCCGACGTCACCACCGCCGAGCCGGAGGTCCGGATGGCGCGAATCCCGGCATCGACCGGTGACAAGCCGCGGTTCAGCTCTTCTCGGAACCGGGTGACGATCAGCAGGGAGTAGTCGATCCCGACCCCCAGTCCCACCATGGTCGTGATGTTCAAGACGAACACCGAAACAGTCCAGAACTTGGCGAGCACGGTGATGAGCCCGAGGGCGATGGTGATGGCGAGCATCCCCACCATGATCGGCAACGTGGCGGCCACGAGCGCGCCGAACGCCAGCACGAGCACCAGCAAGGTCAATGGCAGGATCCGCCGCTCGCCGGCCCCCGTGTCTTCGGCACTGATGGTCCGGACGTCGTGGTCGAGGGCGGCGCTCCCCGTCACCTTGACGTCGAAGCCGTCGGAGCGAGGCATCCGGGCGAGCGCCGCCCGGATGCTGTCGCGCAGAGCCGGCACGAAGTCTTTCGTGATGTCCCCGGTGTGCTCGCGCGCCAGGGCCGCCAGCAGGAACGTGGTGCGGCCATCCGAGCTCAGGAACGTCGAGTCGTCGACGGTACGAATCGACACTACCTGGCGCACGAACGGGTCGCGTTCGGCGGCGGCGGCGAGCGTGTCGATCACGTCGAGAAAACGGCGGTTGTTCACCCGGACGGGGCCACGCACCACGATGGCCACAAAGTCGGCGAACGGACTCGGAAAGGCGGCGTCGATCAGGCTGGCGGCGCGAGACGATTCGGTGACTCGACCGGCGCTGCCGCGCACCGTCAGGACGTTCTGGACGTGCGCCGCCCGCGGCACGAACAGCGCGGCCAGCGCCACCCAAGCCGCGATCACCGCCCAGCGATAGCGAATGATGAGGCGGGCGGGAAGCGCGATCATTCAACGTCCAAACACAAGCGGGTCACAATCATAGACCCCCATGGATGGCAAAGCTAGATTCAATGCATGGAGCAGCAGTTGCGCACGCGGTTGGTCGGATTGACGATCGCGCTGTTGGTATTGGCGGTCGCGTGGAGTGTGGTGACGCGGGATCGGCCGGCGCGCACGCGGCGTGCGCCCCCGCCGGCCGCGGCGGCCAGCGCGCCGGCGCAGCCGCCGGCGACGACGCGCAGCCAGGCGGGCACACGGGTCGCCGTGACGGAGTCGATCGGCCCCGCCCCCGGATACTTCGATCTGCTGGCCCGCGCCGAGATCCGCCGGCGCATCCGGGCCAGCTTCCCCTACACCTACCTCAGCCCGATCGTCGCCGCCTCGAGCGATTCGATGCTGCATCGCTGGGACGATCGGGTGGGGCGACCGGTGCGCGTGTTGCTCACGACCGACACGGTGTCGGGCTTTCAACCCGTGTTTCTCGACGCCGTTCGCCGCGCGTTCCTGCGCTGGGAGCAGGCCGGCATTCCCGTGCGGTTCGATGTCCACGCCGATTCGGCCGAGGCCGAGGTCCGGGTCGTGTGGCGCGGACAGTTCGACATCGACCGCACCGGCCAGACCGATCTCGAGTGGGATCGCCAGGGTCACCTGCGTTCCGGAATGATCACGATCGCCACTCACGATCCGGCCGGCCATCCGCTGGGTCCCGACGATGTGCGGGTCGTGGCGCTGCACGAGATCGGACATCTGATCGGCCTCGACCACTCCCCGGATTCGACCGACGTCATGTTCGCCAAGACGGTGATGCGCGATCTGTCGGACCGGGACGTGCGCACGGCACTGCTGCTGTACGCGCTCGCCCCGGGCAGCCTGCGCTAGGGCCGCACTCATGGTTCCACACCGTGGAGTGATTCCCCTGCTGGTGCGCGACAGCCTTCCCGATGGAGGCCCCGCCAGCCTCGCCCAGACCCTGGACCGGCGGGTGCGTGAGGGGCAGCTCATCGAGCGGCTCGAGGGCGGAGCGGTCCGCTGCTTCGCGTGCGGGCACCGGTGTCTGGTCAAGCCGGGGCGCAGGGGGATTTGCAAGGTGCGCTTCAACCGCGACGGCACGCTGCTCGTCCCATCCGGGTACGTCGCCGCGCTGCAGTGCGACCCGACGGAAAAGAAGCCCTTCTTCCACTGTCTCCCGGGCAGCGACACGCTCACGTTCGGGATGCTGGGATGCGATTTCCACTGTGGCTACTGCCAGAATTGGCTGACCTCGCAGGCGCTGCGGGACGACGCCGCGGGCGTCACGCCCACCGACGTGGGGCCCGAAGAGCTCGTGGCCCTGGCCCGCCGCCACGGCGCGCGGATGGTCGGCTCCTCGTACAATGAGCCCCTCATCACCGCCGAATGGGCCGTGGATGTGTTCCGCGCCGCGCGCCCGGCGGGCCTCAAGACGGCGTTCATTTCCAATGGGAATTGCACGCCGGAAGTGCTCGATTACATCCGGCCCTGGACCGATGCCTACAAGATCGACCTCAAAGCCATGGAGGATCGGCGCTATCGCGAGCTGGGCGGCGTGTTGCAGCACGTCCTCGACGCGGTGCGCATGGTCTACGAACGGGGATTCTGGCTCGAGATCGTCACGCTGGTGGTCCCCGGGTTCAACGACGACGACGCCCAGCTCATGCGGGCCGCTGAGTTCATCGCGTCGGTTTCTCCCGAGATTCCCTGGCATGTGACCGCGTTCCATCAGGACTACCGGATGACCGAGCCGGACAACACGACGGCGGCGACGCTCGTGCGCGCGTGCGCGATTGGGGCCCGGGCCGGTCTGAAGTTCATTTACGCCGGCAACCTCCCCGGCCGCGTCGGGCCGTGGGAGCACACGTGGTGCCCCGATTGTGGAGATCTGCTGATCGAGCGCCACGGGTTCGTGATCCGTCAACACCGACTGGGAGCCGACGGCGCGTGTCCCTCCTGCGGGCGGCGAATTCCGGGCATTTGGTGCTGACGGCGCTCGTCCTGCTCCAGGCGGGGCTGGCGGCGCCCCGCTTCGACGCCCTGGTGCTGGCCGCGATTCGGGAAGGCGCGTTCCCCGGAGCCGCGCTGGCGGTGGGGACGGCGGATTCGATGCTCCATGTCCGCGGCTATGGCCGGTTGACCTGGTCCCCGCGTAGCGCCCCGGTGCGGGCGGACAGCACCCTGTACGATCTCGCCTCGTTGACCAAAGTGATCGCGACGACCACCGCGATCATGGTACTCGTGGATCGGCGCGCCGTCGTCCTGGATTCGCCGGTCGTCGCCTACCTGCCGGAGTTTCGCGGTCGGGGAACGGGTCTGATCACCGTCCGCCAGCTGCTGACGCATACCTCCGGGCTGCGCGCCGATCTGCCCATCGACACGATCCGCGGCGCGACCAGCCCGGCGGCGCTGCAGCAGCTCGTGTATCGCGAGACGCCACGCGTGCCGCCGGGAACGAAGGTGATCTACAGCGATGTGAATGCGGTCCTGCTCGGCGAGATCGTGCAGCGGACCGGTGGCGCTCCGCTGGATGATTTCACGGCGCGAGAAGTCACTGGTCCCTTGTCCTTGACCCAGACGCGGTTTCGCCCTCCGCGCGACGCCCTGGCGCGCACCGCTCCCACGGGCGTGTGGCGCGGCCACGCCATCGCCGGCGTCGTCAATGATCCCACCGGGTGGAAACTCGGCGGGGTGTCGGGCAACGCGGGATTGTTCGGCTCGGCCGTCGACGTGGCCGCGTTCGCGCGATTCATTCTGCGCGAGGGGCGTGCGCCCGACGGGCGGCGACTGGTGCGAGCCGAGACGATTCGGGCGTTTACGGCGCGCCAGGCGTACTTCGGTGGCGCTACCGAGGGCCGCGGGCTCGGATGGCAGACAGTGCCGACCGGGGAGCAGGTCAGCAGTGCCGGCACCCGGTTCGGGCCGCGCAGCTTTGGTCACACCGGGTGGACGGGAACGTCGCTGTGGATCGATCCGGATCGCGGAGTGTTCGTCGTGTTGTTGACCAATCGGGCCTTTGCGCCACGCAGCCGCCAATCGTTCACGGTCCTCAAGCGGCTGCGCGGTGCGCTCGCCGATGCGGCCGCGGCGGCAGTCGATGACCGGTGATTCACGGCGCGCGACGCTGATCTACGACGGCGAGTGCGGGCTGTGCCAGCGCGCCGTGAGGCGCCTGCGCGGACTGGACCGGGAACGCCGCCTTACGTTCGTGGCGTTCCAGGACGAGCCCGCCGTGCGGCGGTTCGGGCTGGCATTGCCCGCGCTCGCGGCGGCCATGCACCTCGTGTTGTCCGATGGGCGCGTCTTCAGCGGCGCGGATGCCGTGCCGGAACTGGGTCGCCTCCTGCCGGGGAAACGCTGGTGGACATGGGGGTTCGTGGTGCCCGGCGTGCGCCAGGTGGCGCGGCGGGTATACGGGCACATCGCGCGGCGCCGCCATTGCGCGGCGCGGGGCCTCCCGACGCCCCGCACGGGCGGCTAGGTTCGCGCCTAGGAGGAACCGGTGACCATGGAAGCGCTGACCGAAGCGAGCGTCCGGGACGCTTTGCGCTCGGTGAAAGACCCTGAGCTCAATCTCAACATCATGGACCTCGGGCTCGTGTACGACGTGGACCTCGATGACGGGAACGTGCACATCCGCATGACCCTCACGTCGCCCGGCTGCCCCGCCGGCCCACAGATCATGAACGACATCCACAAGACCATCCGGCCCCTTCCTGGCGTGAAAGACGTGGACATCGAGATCGTGTGGGAGCCGTACTGGACGCCCGAGAAGATCGAGCCGAAGATCCGCGCGATGATGGGGTTCTAGCGAGCTACGGCAGCACCGGCAGCAGGGCGTCGCTCAGCACCGCGGCCTGCCAGCGCCGGAGCCCTTCCACGGCGGCCAGCCGGGTTCGGTCCTTGGGCCGGGCCCGAGCGATCGCCTCCAACGTGGGTTTCCCGCACAAGACACCGGGATCGAGACCCAGGCGTTCGGCAACCTGGTTGCGGGCCGTTTTCAACCGCTCGACGCGCGCGTCGAATTCCGGGTCGCGCGGCTGTCGTGGCCCCCGCTGGCGCACGGGCAGCTCGCGCTCCGGCAGGGTGAGCGCCCGGTCGACCGCGGCGAGCAGCGCGGTCCCGTGGCGCCGGGCCAGCGTCGCGGGGAGCCCCCGAATCTGCCCCAGCGCCGCATTGGAGCGCGGCAGCGCCTGGCTCACGGCCAGCAACGCGTCATTTCCGATGATGCGGAACAGCGCCTTATCCTGTTGGGCCGCGACGGCATCCCGCCAGATGAAGAGCTCCCGCAGCGCGCCCAGCTGGCGGGGGGACAGTGCCTTCGCTCCCTTGACGCGGTGAAATGCCTCCGAGGTTCCGCCCGCGGTCCCGTCTCCCGACCAGCGCAGCGCTTCCAGCCGCTGGCACTCTTCCTCGACCCACGCGAGCCTGTCGAGCGACTGGAGCCGCGCCGTCAGCGCGTCGCGCAGCGCCGGCAGATGGCGCGTGTCGGCGGCCGCGTACTCGAGCATCTCGGGGGGGAGAGGACGTCGCGACCAGTCGGCTCGCTGATGGGCCTTGGCGAGCGTGATCCCGAGATACTGCCGGACGAGAGCGGCCAGACCGATGGCCGGCTCACCGGCGAGCTGCGCCGCTACGCGGGTGTCGAACAGGTGGCGGCTGCGGAACTTGTAGTCACGGTCCAGAATACGCAGATCGTAGTCGGCATCATGGAAGACTTTTTCGACGTGGGGCTCGGCGAGCAGGTCACCCAGCGGCGCCAGGTCAGGGAGGGCCAGTGGGTCGATGATGGCGGTCGACTGCCGGGTCGACAACTGGATGAGATAGACGCGGTCGACGTAGCGATGAAAACTGGCCGCCTCGGTATCGACGGCCAGGAGCGGCTCGGTCTTCGCCGCGGCGACGACTTCGCGTAACGCGGCGGCGGAATCCACGTAGCGATACGCCGTCACTCTTCCTTGCCGAGCGCTTCGAGTCCGCCGGCGATCTCCTCCAATGCTTTGGCCAGGGTCTTGTAGAACTCGGGATCCGGCGGCTGCGGCGCGCCGCCGAGCGGATCGCCGGCACACTTGCGAGCGGCCCGGGCCGCGTGGCGGATGTAATCGGTGGCGACGCGCATCGATCTCGATCTCCGTGGCGTGATGCGAAAGAAGATACGGCGGGTTAGGTTCGCGTGCATGAACGATGTCCTGAGAATCGACGCGGATGGTGTTGGTCTGGTGGCGGAGGTGGTGGGCGCGGGTCGGGCGCTGTTGTTCGTGCACGGGTTCCCGCTCGACCGGACCATGTGGCGGCATCAGATGGCGGGGATCGATGGCTGGAAGAGGATCGCGCCCGACCTGCGTGGCGCCGGGCAGTCGGCAGTCCCGACGGCCGGGTACTCGATGGCGCGTTACGCCGATGACCTGGTTCGGGTGCTGGACGCGGTCGGCACGCCGACGGCGGTCTGCTGCGGTCTCTCGATGGGTGGCTACATCCTGTTCGAGCTGCTGCGCCGTCACCGCGACAGGGTTCGGGCGTTGATCCTGTGCGACACGAAGTCGGAGGCCGATACCCCGGAGGGCATGCGCGGCCGGGATGAGCTCGCGGCCGTGGCGCGACGGGACGGTACCGGCGCGGTTGCCGCGCGTCTCGTGCCGAAGCTGTTGGGCCGCTCGACCGCCAGCCGCGATCCGGCGGTCGTGGAGACCGTCAGGACCATGGTACTGCGATCACCGGTCGACGGAGTGGTCGGGGCGCTCGAGGCGATGCGGGACCGGCCCGATTCAACCCCGCTCCTGGCTCAGATTGACGTCCCGACGCTCGTGCTGGTCGGGGCTGATGACGAGCTGACTCCACCGGCGGTCGTGCGCCCACTGGCGGAGCGGATTCCCGGGGCGACGTTTCAGGAGATCGCGGCTGCCGGACACATGGCACCGCTGGAGCGACCCGATGCCGTCACTCCGGCGCTCGCCGAGTTCCTCGCAACCGTACGGTAGCGGTGCGCTACTTCATGCCCCGCTCGGCCGATGGCTTGCCGGGCGGGTTTGCGCTCTGGAAGACGTCGCGGTTCTTGGCGATGTAGGCCTTGTACTGCGGCGGCACATCCTCTTCGGGGAAGATGGCCGTGACCGGGCACTCCGGCTCGCAGGCACCGCAGTCGATGCATTCGTCAGGATGGATGTAGAGCTGATCCTCTCCCTCGTAGATGCAGTCCACCGGACAGACATCCACGCAGGAGCGGTCTTTTACATTGATGCAGGGCTCTACGATGATGTACGGCATCAGTTTGCTCTCTCCTTGACGGCCACCGGCGCCGGCGCGAGACCAAGAACCTAGGGGCCGGACCTATCGCGTCAAGCCAGCCACTGGGCTACCAGCCGGTATCTGAGATACCATGAGGTTCTGCATAAGGCTCCCGCAAACGGGCCGTGGAGCTCGAACACTTTCAGACTCTCAGACCATCAATGGCTGTTTCAGATACGCACCGGTATCAAAACCGCTGCCCGTCCAGTCACCGATTGCTCATCTGGATACTCACTCGTATCATAGATACCAATGAGTTCCATTCGGCAACGTCGCAAGGCTGAGACGCGGAGCTTGCTCCTCGAAGCGGGGCTCAAGGTGTTCGCCGATCGAGGATTCGACCTCGCCACATTGGATGATGTAGCGACTGCCGCCGGGTTTACCAAGGGGGCGATCTACCGGCAGTTCCCTTCCAAAGGCGCGTTCATGCTGGGACTGTTCGAGCAATACGCGGCCGTGGCTCGGGCCGGCGCCGGTGCTCGCCAGGCGCAGTGGTTCATCCCCATTACCCTGCAGTTTGCGGCGCAGGCCTATCGCGATCCTCTGCTGCGGCGGCGGTTTGCGGTCGTGCTCGCCGAAGCGCCGGACGGCGCCTCTGCGGACGGGCAGCTGCTCCGGGCATTGGCGCGCATTCTTCCCGCCCCCTGAATCGTGGAACACATCGAGGTCCTGCTCGCGGCCGGCGCCGTAATCGCGCTGGCCCTGGTGCTCGGGTGGGGTATGGTGCGCGTGGCGTCGTTCCCTCGCGGTGGGCGCGCGTCCGTCGCGACCACCCCGCCCTCGTGGCGGACGCTGCTCGCCGAACACGTTCCGCTCACCGCGACCCTCTCGCCGGGCGAACGGGACCGCTTGCTCGATTTGACCGGCCAGTTCATCCGCGACAAGCGGTTTGAAGGCGCGGGTGGATTCGCGATCACGGAACCGATGCGGGTGATCATCGCCGCGCAAGCCTGCCTCCTGATTCTCAACCTGGAGGCCGGCTGTTATCCCGGCGTCCGCGTGGTCTTGCTGTATCCCGGGACCTTTGTCCCGCCGCCGATCGCCCTCGATCACCGCCTCTACACGGGCCCGGTTCCGGCGCCCGAACCGCTGCTCGGTCAACATGTCCGCGGGGTCGTGGTCCTCTCGTGGGAGAGCGTGGCGGCCGGACTCGCGGGCGGCGACGGCAACAACGTCGTGCTGCACGAATTCGCTCACGAGCTGGATATCGAGAACGGCGACGTGGACGGCGTGCCGCTGCTCGAAGCCCCATCCTCGACGCGCGAGTGGGCGCGGGTGCTGCAGCGGCGGTTCGAAGAGCTGCGCGTGGCGGTCGCGGCCGATGCGCCGACGGTCTTGAATGTCTACGGCGCCACGAGCCGCGCCGAGTTCTTCGCGGTCGCGACGGAGACGTTCTTTGAAAAGCCCGTCGAGTTGCGCGCCGAGTATCCCGACCTCTACGTGGAGCTCAGGGGGTTCTACCGTCAGGACCCGGCCGCGCGGCGTGCGACACCGTCGCCCGGCTCATGACGCCGCGAGCGGTCCCAGCTGTCGGAGATACTCCCGGTCCCAGGCGGCCGGGATGCTCTCCCGCGGCGAATAGGGCCCCGGCTGATAGCGGCGCGACGCGATCCCCAGTTGGCTGCGCTCGCAGATGTTCCAGTCCTGCCGGTTGGTCCGGTCCCAGAACTCCTCGGCATCCCCGATGTTGTAGCCCGGCGCGGCGGGGGAATCGGGATGGACCATCCATTCGCACACGACCCGGCTCGTGGTCGGTCCGGTCGGCCACACCGTATAGTAGACGGCATAGTCGGGGTGCAGGCTGAGCATCATGGTCGGAAACAGCGTGTAGTAGAACGCCCGCGCCCGGTCGTCCGCCGGCAAGTCACCGAGCAGCAGACCGCACGACTTCCCGCTCATGGTAGCGCTCTCGTTCGGGGCCTTGATCTCCATGTAGCCCCCGAGGAACGGACCCTCCACCAGGTCGTTGGCGCCGCTCGTGTAGGGCAGCTTGGTCGAGAGCTCGGGGTGGATGGTGGGGCAGTGCAGGCACTCCGAGTAGTTCTGCATCACGAGCTTCCAGTTGGCCTGGACCGCGTACTCGATGCGCCGCACCGTCACCAGGGACGGCAGGTTGTAGCGTCGAAACCGGTCGAGGACCGGGGCGAACGCCTCGGCAAACGGGCGTGGCTCGCGGCCGAGGCACAGGAACACGAAGCCTTCCCATTCGGCGAGCGCGGCCGCATGAAGGGGATAGTCCTTCTTGTCGAAGCCCTGCACCTCGTGCATATGCGGTGCGCCGAGCAACCGCCCGTCCAGCCCGTAGGTCCAGGCGTGGTAGGGGCACTGGATCGTTTCCGAGAGCCGGCCCGGCGACGCGTCGCACAATCGGGTGCCGCGGTGCCGGCAGACATTGAAAAAGGCGCGCAGCGTCCCCTGGCGGTCACGCAGGACGATCAGGGACTCTCCCGCGATCTCTACCAGCCGGTAGTCTCCGGGCTGCGCGAACTGTGCCGAGCGCCCGATCGAGATCCACTGGCGGGCGAAGATGCGCTCCTGCTCGGCCGCCAGGACTTCAGGGTCCGTGTAGTAGCGACCCGGCATGGTCCGCGCACCCTGCTGGTAGGATGCGACGGTCCTGACGAATCCGCTCATCGACGCTGGTCCTTCAGGAGCGCCCGCGCCGCGTTGCGACCCGGCGCACCCGCGAGCCCGCCGCCCGGGTGGGTCCCGGACCCGCAGAGGAATAGGCCCGCCACCGGCATCTTGTACCGGGCCCACCCGGCCACGGGTCGCATAAAGAGAATCTGATCGAGCGCCATTTCGCCATGGTAGGGGTGCCCCTCGGTGAGGCCGAACCGCGTCTCGAGATCCTTCGGGGTGACGACACGCCGGTGGAGGACGCTCGCCTTGAGTTTGGGTGCGTATTCACCCAGCGTCGTGACCACCAGATCCGCCACCCGGTCGCGCGTCGGAGCGTCCCACGAGGCCTTCAGGTGATACGGGGCGTATTGCACCTGCACGCTCATGATGTGTTTACCCGCCGGCGCGAGACCGGGGTCGAGCAGGGTCGGGATGCGCGCCTCGAGATAGGGATAGCGGGACACCGCTCCGTATTTGGCGTCGTCATACGCCCGCTCCAGGTAGTCGAGACTCGGCGCGATCGTGATCGCGCCGCGCAGGGCCCCATCCGCCGCCCGCGCCGTGAAGCGCGGCAGCTCGCTCAAGGCCAGGTGCACGGTCGCCGCCGCACCGCGGAAGCGGATGTTCCGGACCGCGCGGACGAACTCGGGATCGAGGTGGCTGGCGTCGACGAGGCCGCACAGCGTCCGCCGCGGATCGATCGACGACACGACCTGGGGCGTGGCGAGGTGCTCTCCTGTTTCGAGCGCCACACCGAGCACGCGCCCGTCCCGAATGACGATCTCCCGCACCGGGGCGCTGGTGCGAATCTCGGCGCCGAAGCCCTTCGCGGCGGCGATGAGGGCGCGACCCAGCGTGCCGACCCCGCCCCTCACGACGTGCGCCGCGCGCACGGCGCCCGCCGGACGGCCGACTTGATGGTGGAGCAGTACGAACGCCGTGCCGGCCGATCGCGGTCCCTGCAGAATGCGCGTAATGCCGCCCGCGCCCACGGCGCCCTTCAAGGCGTCGGCACGGAACCAGTCGTCCAGCCATTCCGCGACGGACATGGGCGGGACCCGCAGCAACTCCGTCATCTCGCGTCGCCCCAGTTTACGCAGCCGTCGTCCCAGGCTGAGCAGCATCATGAGATCCCCGCCGCGAGCGTCGGGCACGTTGGGTGGAGGCAGGGCGTAGGCAGCCTCGAGCACGGTGGCGAAGCGCGCCAGCTGGGCCGTGAACGACGGCCAGGCCCGCGCATCCTCGGGACTGAAGCGGCCGATTTCCTCGGCCGTCTTCGCCGGATCGGTCCACAGGGTGAGGGCCCGGCCGTCGGGCTGCGGGCTCCACACCGTGGCGTCGGGGACGACGAGCTCGAGGCCGTGCGCCGCCAATCCCAGGTCGGTGGCGATGTCGGGCAGCAGCCAGCCGGCGTCGTGCCCGGCAACATCGCAGCGAAATCCCGGGGCGAATTCCTCGCTCGCGGCGAGCCCGCCCGGCGTGTCGCGGGCCTCGAGCACCAGCACCTTGAGACCGGCCTTGGCGAGATAGGCGGCGGTGACGAGCCCGTTCACGCCGCCGCCGATGACGATCAGGTCGTGAGCCACGGCCGGACCCTAGGAGCCATCGGCGAGAATCTGGAGCGCGGCCAGCCGGCCCGACGCGCCCATGATCCCGCCCCCCGGGTGCGTGCCGGACCCGCACTGGTACAGGCGGCGGATGGGGGTTCGATACTTCGCCCAGCGAGGAGCGGGGCGCAGGAAGAAGAGCTGATGCAGGGCCAGCTCGCCCTGGAAGATGTTGCCTTCGGTGAGCCCCGTCATGCGTTCGATGTCGGCCGGCGTGATCACCTGCCGGTGCAGGATGGCGTTCTTCAGGTTGGGGGCGTACGTGGTCACCGTGTCCACGACGGCGTCGCCGAACGCCTCGCGCTTCTCGTCGGTCCACCCGCCGGTCACGTGATAGGGAGCGTACTGTACGAAGATGGACATCACGTGCTTGCCCGGCGGCGCCATGTGGGGATCGATCATCGACGGGATGATGATGTCCAGGTACGGCTCGCGCGAGAACTCACCGTACTTGGCGTCGTCGTAGGCCCGCTCCAGATACTCGATGCTCGGGCTGATGGAGATCGCGCCGCGCAAATGGGGCCCCACGCCGGGCATGCAGGTGAAGTTGGGCAGCTCGTCCAATGCCAGATTCACCTTGCCCGAAGAGCCGCGAAACTTGTAGCGGCGGATGTCGGCCACGAAGTCGTCGGGCAGGGCGTCGTCCCCGACGAGCGAGAGAAACGTGCGGTGGGGATCGAGGCTCGAGACCACCGTGCGCGCCCGCAGCTCTTCGCCGTTCTCGAGCACCACCCCAATGGCCCGGCCGCGCTTCAACCAGACTTTGGAGACCGGCGCCTCGGTGCGGATTTCCGCGCCGAAGCGCCGCGCCGCTCCGGCGATGGCCTCGCTGATCGCCCCGGTCCCGCCTTTGGCGAACCCCCAGGCGCGGAACGAGCCGTCGATCTCGCCCATGTAGTGGTGCAGCAGCACGTATGCCGTGCCGGGTGAGCGCGGCCCGAGAAACGTTCCGATGATGCCGCTCGCCGACTTCGTCGCCTCGAGCACGTCGGTTTCGTACCACTCGTCCAGGTAATCGGCCGAGCTCATGGTCATCAGCTTGTACAGCGCGTGGAATTGCTCGGCCCCCAACCCGTGGAAGTGCTTGCCCAGCCGCAGCAGACCGAGCAAGTCCTTGGGCGAGAGCGACGTCGGGTCGGGCGGCACCATGCCGAGGATCGGCTTCACCGCCTGCGCGATGTGGTGCATCAGGCGGCCGAATTCGACGGTCGCCTCGGCGTCGCGTGGCGAGTGGCGATAGATCTCGCGGCGCGTCTTGTCGGGATCGCCCCAGGCGGCCAGGTAGTTCCCGTTCGCCATCGGGGTCACCGTGCTCTCGAGCGGCAGGATCTCCAGCCCGTGCCGCGGCAGATCGAGGTCCCGAATGATCTCCGGGCGGAGCAGGCTCACGACGTAGGAAAACACCGAGAACGTGAATCCGGGATAGATCTCCTCGCTCACCGCCGCGCCGCCGACCCGGTAGCGCCGCTCCAGCACCAGGACCCTGCGGCCGGCCCGGGCGAGGTAGGCTGCGGTGACGAGCCCGTTGTGGCCGCCGCCGATGATGATCGCGTCGTATCGATCGGCCACGGGCTACGCTCGCTTCCGCTCGGGATTGAAAAACGGCAGTGACCGCACGGTCGCGGTGGCACGGCGCCGCCGGTGCTCGACGGTGACCTCCATCTCCACCACCGTGCCGGGATCGCCGGCCCGGCCTTCCAGGTGCGCCAGCGCGATGTACCGCTTCAGGAGCGGTGACCAGCACCCGCTCGTCGCGTACCCCACCTGCATGCCGCCCACGTAGATGGGGACACTGGCGCGCCAGGCCGTGGTGGGGAGTTTCGGCGGCAGCCCGACGTCCGCATACAGCCGCTCGAGGGAGTCCCACTCGACGTCGAGTCCCATGAAGCGCCACGCGGGTCCGCGCTCGTGCTCGGCCAGCAGCGCCGCGCGTCCGTTGAACAGGTCCTTGCCGAGCGCGACGGTCCACCCGAGGGACAGCTCGAGCGGCGTCGACGTCTGTGACTCGATCAGTGCGTGATGCGCCGAAACGTAATCGACCTCGATGAGCAGCAGCCCGGCCTCGTTGCGCGCCAGATCGAGCGCCAGCATCCCCGCCGGCGTGATGCCGTAGGCGGTGCCGACCTCGATCAGCGCGTCCCACACCGCAAGGGCGCGCCCCGCATCCACCCAGATCTCGTATCCCAGGTCCCCGGTGTACCCGGTGCGGGAGATGGTGACCGGGGCGCCGCGAATCTTCCCGGTGGTGAGCCGGAAGTACTTGAGCCCGGTCAGCTCCTGGCCGCTCGCGAGCTCGAGGATGGCCCGCGCATTTGGTCCCTGGAGCGACAGGGCAGCCGTCTTCTCGGAGACGTCGTCGACCGTGACGTCGAGGCCGGCGGAGTTGAGGTGCAGCCAGCGCAGCGTCGGATCGGCCGCGGTCATGCGAAACGTCGTGTCCTCGAGCCGCGACACGGTGCCGTCGTCGATCACCTTGCCGCGGGCGTCGCACCAGGGCGTGTACAGCACCTGGCCGACCTTGCATTTGGCGACGTCGCGCGTGACGACACGGTCGAGGAGCCGGGCGGCGTCCCGGCCGCGAATCAGGTACTTGTACAGCGGGGACACGTCGAACAACGCGGCCGAGCTGCGGATGGCGTGGTACTCGCGCTCGTGGCTCAGCTCGTAGGCGCTGGCGACCACAAAGCCGGCCCAGCGGCGCCACGCCTGCCCTTCCATGAGGGCGGCGGTGCGAGGATGGAACGGCGTTTCCTTCAGCACGCAGTTTCCCCGCGCGACTCGGCGGGCGCGAACACGACCATCACTTCGAGGTCTTCGGTGATCGTGTGGAACCGATGTACGGCGCCGGCGGGCACGAACACGACCGATCCCGGTCCGACGAGGTGGTCCTGGCCGTCGACCTGCAGCGTGGCGTGGCCGAGCAGGACATGGTACAGCTCGTCTTGGCCATGCGGGCGCTGCGGATCGTCGGACTGCGCCGCGAGCCGGTACAACCCGGCCGACATGGTGGGCATGCGCAGGTATTCGTGATAGCGCGACCGCGCCTCTTTTTGTCGAGCGATGATGTCGGTCAGCGTGAACACTTGGGTGCTCATCGGGGCCCCCTGTAGCCGAGTGCGGCCGAGACCCGGCTCGCGGCCGCGTGGAGGTGACGACCCAGCGTTTCCACCCGCGTGGTGGGGAAGCGAAGGCGAGGACCGCCCAGGCTGATTGCCGCCACGGGGCGCCCATCATGATCGCGCACGGCGGCGCCGATGGCGAGATAGCCGCGCTCCAGCTCCTCGACGGCGACGGCGAAACCTTTGCGACGCACCCGTTCCAGCTCGCGCTCGAGAGCGGGGACGGACACAATCGTCCGCTCGGTATAGCGGGAGAGACGAGTGCGTAGGTAGTCGCGGCGCAGCGGGGCGGAGAGGAACGCGAGCAAGGCCTTCCCGGTCGAGGTGGCGTGGATCGGCCAGCGCGTGCCGACCTCGGGCACGGCGCCGAGCAGCGCCCCGCCGGTCACTTCGTCCAGGATCAGCATGTCGCCGCCGACGGGGACCTCGAGGGTGGCAGTTTCGCCGTGGGCCGCCGCCAGGGCCTGCAGCTCGGGCGCGGCGACGGAGCGGAGATCGCTGGCGCGCGCGGCCCGGGCGCCCAAGGCGATGGCTTCGGGTCCGAGGCGATAGTGCTCGCGGGCCGCGTCGCGGACCACCATGCCTTCGCGTTCGAGGGTGGCGAGCAGGCGGTGGGCCGTGGCCTTGTGCAGGTGGGCGGCGCGCGCGAGGTCGGTGAGCCGCCATTCCGGCTGCGCGTCCGTGAATACTTTCAGCAAAGCCACGGCTCGAGCCACGGCCTGGGTGCCCGGGACGGCGCGCGTCGTGATCACGACGTGATACCTGGTTTCATGATGCGAGACAAAAGAAACGCCGGCGGGCACCTGTGTCAAGCTGGGGAACCTTGCCGACCAATGGTCCGATTGACCCGGAGAAGGTGACGCCACAACGGGGGTTTTTCGAGCCGCTAGACCACACCGGGTCGCTGGGCCATCGTTTGTCATCGTGACGGATCTCAGCTGTTAGGGTTGGAAGGCTCGTTGTGGTCGGAAGGAGCAGAGTATACGGTGCCGTTCGCGGTAACGCCCGCTCTCAAGCCTGCTCGCTGGCACTGTTTCGTTGCCGCCATCGGAGCGGCTGCGGTGGGCGCGGCGGTCTCCTGCGGGGATTCTTCCGGTCCATCAGGCGGCGGTGCCCAGCACGTCGCGGTTGGGGATACAATCGCCGGCCAGTTGGCCACGTCCGACACCGTGCGCGTCTATACGTTCACGACGGCGTCGGATGTCTACTACGCGGTGTTCCTCCAATCCATCACTGGGTATCAGGCGCTCAGGGTTCGCTACCCAGGCGATTTCAATCCGCTCGCCATCGTCGTCACTCTCCCCGGTCGCCCCCTGCTTGATAACGCGAGTGAGGTGTTTTGGGCGTACGCAGCGGGGGAGCTCGAGATTCGTGTGACGAAAGCCGCTTCGCCCGAAGGGAGCTTTCGGTTTCTGGTCATGCGAGTGAATCGGCTGCCGGAGACTCAGCCGGCGAGCCTCGAGGTTGGCGATACGGTGAGCGGCGAGGCTCTGGCCACGATCGCGGATGTCGACGAATTCACCTTCCTGGGTCAGGGGGGCCAGCCCGTGGTCGCCATGCTTCAAGCGCAGGGGCCCACCGGATCGGGTACGATTCAGCTCGACATCATCGACCCGTCGATGGGCCGACTCGATTCGGTGAAGAGCTCCGGGGGAGATTCAACGCTGGACATCCAGGGCACGGGTGTGGTCGTCCTGCCCACGACCCGGGAGTACCACGCCAACATCCGCTCGTTGCGCACGACCAATATTGCCGACCCGAACTACGAGGGCCCGTATCGCGTAGCGCTGCTGACCATTGATTCGGCTCCTGAGCTCGTGCCTTCAGACATCACGATCGGCGACACGGTGTACGAGGTCATTGCGCCGATTGGAGACGTGGACGCATTCCACACGTGCTTTACCTGGGGGTGCTCACCGCCGCCGGTTCTGGGCTCGCCGCTGTCCAGAGCTCCGGTGACGACACGAGCCTGGCCGATCGGCCGACTGGAGTCTTCACGCTGCCAACGACGGGAGCGTACACTCTTGAAGTGCGGGGCGAGCAAAACGGTCAGCTCGGAGATCGTGGACCTTACCGCCTGTTCGTGTACCCGATCAATCACAGTCCTGAAAGTGAACCGGACTCCTTGGCTCTGGGGGATAGCGTTGCCGAGACCATCGAATTCCCCGGAGACATCGACGAATACACGTTCACCGTAGCCGAGACGACCCTGGCGAATCTCGTGCTGTGGGATGATCCAAGCGCCTCAGGCACGGGACTCGATTTCGCCATCGAGGCCGCCGGGTTCTGCGGCACCTACGCGTCGCAGCCGCCGGCGATGGGTCGGATCACCAGGGCCACAGGCAGGGGGACCGGGGTGTTTGCGCTGTGTCCCGGCAGCCACCATGTCAGCGTTTGGGGCCCGAGCGAGTTTTCGGATACCGCGGGGGCTATCGGATGCAGACCCATCTGATTCTCACGCGTCCGGAGGGAGTAGGTGACACGCTGGCGGTGGGTGACACCGTGAGCGGGGAGTTCCTTGATGTCCCGGGCGATTTCGACGAATACGTATTCTTCGCCAGGAAGGGCGAGCACATCGTCGCCTACTTCCAAGGCCTTGCCCCCCTGGCGTTGGCGACTTCTGCTTGACAATCAGTCGCTCGGACAGCGTGGGTATCCTGGCGTCCATCGGTATTCCTCGCTCCTCGACGTCGCTGGACAGCGCGCGCACCGGTCGCCTGGATATCCCTGCGGACGGTTGGTTTCGGGTGGCGATTCACTCTTGTCAGGTCGGACATGTGCCGGAGGAGGTCGGCGCCTATCGCTTCGCTGTGCTCACGTTGGATGCGAGCCCGGAAGTGGCCGCGCCCGAAGTGTCTATCGGAGACTCTATTGCGTCCGAGCAGATTGACTACGCCGACGATATGGATGAATTCGCGCTTACGGGACTGCCGGGAGTCGAGTTCGCGGTCTTTACCCAGGGGGTTGTGCAATTGGTAGTATACGATACGACAACTCAGGACAGCGTCCGCACCGTCACCAGCTCCGGCTACGTCCAATCGAGTGGCCGCGTTGTTCTGCCTGCCGCGGGTGTGCTCGGACTGCGCGTGACCGGCCAACCCGGATCCTATTGGTTCAAGATCTTTCCCATCAACCGCGCGCCCGAGAGCATCGCAGCGGACGTGACGATCGGCGACACGATCGCCGGCGAGTCACTCACTCCGGTCAGCGATGTAGATGAGTACTTTTTCTCCGCCAGCGCGGGTCAGAGCATCAGCGTGAACTTCCAAACTCCTCAGGGGGTGGAGGACTACTTGGGGGTCGTTTTGGAAGTCGTGGATCCTGCAACGGAGGCCATCCTTGGCATGGTCACGAGCTATGGCCCGTCGCCAAACCTCGACGACCTCGCGACTGGGCAAATCCTCCTGACGACCACGGGTGTTTACAAGATCCGCGTGCGCGGGGGGTCGGACCGATCGAGTGCGACGAACGGCACCTACCGCTTTCGTGTCACCACGGGGCCGTAATCTCAGCCGCGTCGGCAACCCCTTCCCCCTTCCCCCTTCGGTCCCCGTACGTCCGCTCGATCTCCCGCGTGATGTGCATCGAGCAGAACTTCGGCCCGCACATCGCACAGAATTCAGCGGACTTGAAGTATTCGGCCGGCAACGCCTCGTCGTGCAGCTCGCGTGCCCGGGCCGGATCGAGGCTCAACCGGAATTGCTCGTTCCAATCAAACGCATAGCGCGCCCGGGACAACGCGTCGTCGCGATCGCGAGCCCCCGCGCGGCCGCGGGCGATGTCCGCGGCGTGCGCCGCGATCTTGTAGGCGATCACGCCTTCGCGCACCTCCTCGGCATTGGGCAGC
>Ga0187892_10000949_pt1 | contig 71406 bp, 48 predicted proteins | sample MA1701073metaG_FD_139345 | JGI IMG/M metagenome (GOLD analysis project Ga0187892, IMG submission 139345) | Bio-ooze microbial communities from a basaltic lava cave in the Kipuka Kanohina Cave System on the Island of Hawaii, USA - MA170107-3 metaG ...
GCTTCGCCCACCTGGGCCAGCAGGATTCCTTCCGCAGCGCCGATCTCCTGACCGCCATCGGGCAAGCGCTCGGCAAACCGGATCGCCTTTCCCAATTGCGCTGCGGCCTGAGCAAGTTCCGAGCCAAGGCTCTCGTAGTTCGTGTCGAAGGCACGCAGCGCTATCGACTGACGCCCGAAGGCTTCCGACTCTGCGCCCTCAATGACCTCCTTCAGTTCGTCGGAATCAAAGCCGCCTAAACAAACCGCGAACGAAAACGCGCACAATCTCCCCACATTTAGGAGTAGCGCAGAAATAACATAAACGAATCGATTCGCGAAAGCCCAGCAAATAGGGCGATCCGTAAGAACAATCGTGTAAGTAATTCATGCGCGATTCCTTAGCCCGCTAACGGGCCAATTCGCCGAGCCGCCAGTAATGAGCAGTATGCCTCTTGCCCTGGTGAACCAACACGGGGCTGTCGGCGTTTCGGTCGAGTCGTCGCCATGCGCGGCCCGAGACCCCTCACCTTCCTAGGGAATTGTCCTACGCGGCTTACCGCAGGAACACGATAATCGAAGCCTTTATCCCGGCTCTACTATCAAGATAGAGTGCATCAGGGCGCAAGCGCAAAACTGCGCGTCGCGCGACCATAGGGCCCGCGAAGGCAACGTAAGCGTACAATGGGAGAAGGCATATGATAACGGCTATGAATCAACAGTTGATTATCCTGTTCATTGGGTTCTTTATTCTGCTTGGCTCGATCTTCTCGGGGGCCGACATCCTGGTCTTCGATTAAGAACCTTTTCGCGCTGCCGGCGGAGCCCTTTGCTCTGCTGCTAGAAGCTTAGGTGGTCGGGGCCGAAGACGATGCTGCCGCCTAGGTAGCCGGTCCCGGCGCTGACCAGGCACGCGAACAGCAGGCCGAAGCCATACAACCAGGCCCAGATGCCGCGCATGCGGTTCCATCGCCATAGGCGCAAGAGCGACAGGGCAACGCCCATGATCAGCAGCGTAGTTCCCGCGGATTCGTGACGCTCCACCAGCAATTGCAGCGCGGCGGAGAAGCGCAGCGCGTCCTGGGCGACATTGCCGCTCACCACCGCAGGGATGGCGACGAGCGTGGCCACCAGAAGCGGAGGCACGTCCGCGGCGGCAAACCCCGGCTTACCCGACAGGCGGAAAAGAAGAAATCCCAGAAGCGCCAGAGGAAAGCCAACGACGGGAAAGTGGGCAATAACCGGGTGGTAGCGAGCCAGCAACGGAAGCCGCCGGCTTCCTTTTCGCGGGGGCGCGGGGCCCTTTGAAGGGGCGCTCGTTTCTTCCGCCGCACTGGATGCTTCTTGCACGAACTCCGGCAGCCCGGCCACGTATCGTTCAGGGTCGGTCTGGAACATTCGCAGGCACTTGTCGCTGCAAAACGCAATCGTCCGGCGCTTGTAGGTTGTGGTGATGGCCGGGTCCGCACCCTCGTCGGTCGTGACCGGGCACATGGTGTTAATGGGCGGTTCCGCCGCGAGGCACGTCACGTGCAACCATGCTGCACAAAGGGATACGATCATCCAGAGCTTCATCAGCGTACGTGCATCCCGTTGCATTTTTTTCAGAGCGAATCCGGGCCGCGGCTAGTTCGTGGAAGGAGCCTCGATCAACTCCGCGGGATCAAAGTCATAGCCCTGAGCGGCAAGATTTGACGCATACTCGCCGGGGTCCGCGAAGAACTTCTTCTCGCAGCTCTCGCGGCAGAAATAAACTCTCTCGCCATTCTCCAGCGTAGCGAAGTTCTTCGGGTCGATGCTCTCGCCGCACACCGGACATTTCGTCTGGAATGTATAACCGCCGGCCAGCGCCGTTTTGTACTTGGCCGGCTCGCCCTGGTACCGTTCAAGGCACTCTTGGCGGCAGAAGCTCACGTGGCGGCCGTGGTCGTCGAGAGCGTGTTCATTCTTGGGTGGCTCGCCGCAGACCGGACACGTTGTCTGAACGCGCGCTCGCCCGGCCAGCGCCTTGCGCTGGACGATTATTTCTTCGGCATACCTCGCCGGATCTGTCTCATACCGAGTGATACATATCTGGCAACAGAAGTACGCCGGCCCGTCGTCGGTCGGTGCACGAAATGCAAAGTTGATCGGCTCATCGGTCATCACCGGACAATGCGGTAAGCTCGATTCTCGCCTAGCCGAGTCCATGACGACGCGTTCCGGAACCGTGGACGTTAGTGAGCGCGCCCAAAGGGTCCCGAATACGGCAATGACTACTAACCCAACCCCCCCTCCGAGGGCCAACCGGATCAAATCCCGCATAGCGCAATGCTCCTTCGGGAGCTAACAAAGACGGTGGACTTTGAGAATCTCAGCTATCTATCGGCCGACCGTCGATCGCTAGTCAGTATAGGCGTTGGGGCGGAAATCGCCAATAAAGTCGAACTTCCTCCCCAGCGGTTTCGTGGCACGATTCTCTCCCACGACTTACCGGCCGTCGGTTCGTTGAGGCTTTCGGATGCGCTAAGGCGTGACTTGGACCGACCCGACTCGCGACGGCCCCGCGGCCAACAGCTCGCGGCACTTGTCCCTTTGCCTGGGGGTCAAACCGCCGAACACCGAGTCGAGATTCGATGCCTGCCGGAGCAAGGAATGGGCCTCGCCCTGGCGTCCCGCAGCCAACTGCACCAAAGCCAGGTGGTACGTTGCCGAAGTGCGCGTCCTCGGCGAATCGGTGAGCCGCAAGCAGGCGGTGAAGCACCGCTCCGCGGCCTCCAATTTGCCTAGGGCCAAGAGAGCCAGCCCACGGGTATCAAGAAGGTGGCCATCCTCTTTGCCGCCGTTGGCGATAAAGGCGTCAATCAGCGAGAGCGCTTCCTCGGGACGAGCAAGATCCGCCGCGTAAAGCCAGGCGAGATCGTTGGTCGCCAGGGGATGTTTGGGATTTCGCTGCAAAGCTTCGCGGAATCTCGCTTCCGCGCTACCCAACTCGCCACACTGATAATAGCATCTCGCGCTGCGGTACATCGCATCGGCGGCCAACTCCGGTTTTTCCATGGCGACGTTGTCAAACCAGCGTTCGCCCTCCTCGCGCTGGGCCGGCTCGGAGCACGCGCTGGACAGCATCTCCGCTGCGGCCAAGAGGATCTCAAAATTGTTGGGGTTCTCTTGGTGGCGCGTCTTGGCTAGCGTTCGCAGTTGAAGAAAATCCCGACGCCGAGCCAAGAATCGTATCATAGCAGTATGGGCATCACTCCCCGCCGCGTTGAGTGCACAGGCGCGGCGCAGCAACGCCTCCGCGCGGTCATGCTGTGAAACCGACTCGTTGAGTCCGGCGAGGATCATCAACTCTTCCGGAGAAGCCAAATCCTCGGAGACTTGCTCTTGAAGAAACGACAGTGCCTTGGATGCCTGGCCGCTTTGCTCATACGCGACCGCCAGCGATTGCATGCCAACCACCGAACGAGGGCGAATCTCGAGCAGGTGCAAGGCCGTTTCCCCAGCTTCGGCGAATTCGCGAACTGACAAATGCAACTGGGCCGACGCACGAAGCAACTCCGGATCATCGGGCGTGATGGCCAGTCCAACCCTAAGTGTGCCCCTCGCCGCCTCCGGCCGGCCTCGAGCCAACTGGACGGAGCTCAGCAAACATCGGGCCTCCACCAGAAGCGAATCACCTGACAAGGCCCGTTCCGACAGGCTCTCGGCCTCCGCGAGATTGGGCGATGTGTCCGTCGCCGCGAGGCGCGCGGCCAGAACCAGTGCCTGCGAATCCTCCGGATTCCGCGTCAACCGTCGCTGGATGATTTCGCGAGCCTCGCGCTTTTCCCCATCGGATCGCCCACCCACGAGAATTCCCGCCAACAGCAGCGAGTCTTCCGCACTTTCACCGCGTGTCTCCACTACGCGCCGGGCTGCCTCGAGTTGGCGATCCCAGTTACCATGCCGGCCCCAGAAATCGGCGCAAGCCGCCCAAACGTTGGCATCGCCGGGGGCGAGGGCCTGGGCACGGCTTACCGCGGCTTCCGCTTCCGCTTTTCGACCTTGCGAGGCCAGAACGGAAGACAGAAAGAGGTAATGCGGTCCGTCCTCGGCTTGCTGCGCCGCGGATTCGGCAAGTTCTTCCGCTTCGGAGGGCCGCCCCTGGGCGATGAGCGCTCGCGCCAGGGAAACCAACAGCGGCATGGCGTTGGGATGCCGCTGAAGCGCGGTTCTCACTGTCGCCTCGGCTTCGGAAAGTCTCCCCAACCGCATGAGCAAGTCCGCGTGGAGCGCAGGCCATACCGGATTGTCCGGCTGAAGCTGCAAAAGTTCCTCAGCGGTCGCGCGCGCGGAATCATAATCTCGTTTACGAATCTGTTGTTCCATCCATAACCGCAAAACCGCCGGCTCCTGTGGAAGCGCGGCCAAGAGATTCCCAAGGATGGTCTGCGCCTCGTGCAGCCGTCCCAACCGCATGAGCAGTTCAGCTAGCCGCACGGCCGTGGGGCTGGTCCAAAGAGCGGGTTGATGGGCTAGTGCCGTCCGGTAGGCTTCCGCGGCGTCGTAGTATTGGCCCCTTCGTTCATACGCGCGCCCCAGCAGCAAACGGGCAGCGCTCCATCGCGGCCGCCGGGCGAGACATTCCTGCAGCAGTGTGAGCGCTTTTTGCGGGTCCTCGCCGCTCGAATCAAGCCGTAGAAGCGACCCGGCCAGTTCAAATTTCCAATAAAAGCCGGTGTCTCCTTCCAGGCCGCGCAGCTCGGCGGCCCGAAGAGCGGCCTCGGCGGGATTCGTCGTGAACCGGATGATCTTCTGCCGTGTAGTGACATTTCCTGGCACGTCATCGGCCGCTTGACGGTATAGGACCAGGGCGGGCTCGACCCGGCCGGCGGAAACGTGGGAGTCGGCCAGGCTTTCATGCAAAAGCGCTTTGGTTTCCGGCGGTAACGAAGCCATCTGGATATGCCGCTGGGCCTCGGCCGTTCGATCCAACGCGGCCAGCGCCGCCACACGCAAGCGATGTCCCTCCGCCAGCAGATGATCGCGGACGATCATCTCGTTAGCCAACATCAGGGCGTCATCGGTGTGCTGGTGCCCGAGCAGGAGCCGGGCCAACTCCGCGCCTAGAGCTTCCGATGTCTCTTGCCCGGAGAGGTTTGCGCGCCACAGATCAACCGCCTCATTGGGCTTTCCGGCGACGATGAACAAACGCATCAGCCATAGGGCCGCCGTGGCGTCTTGTAGGGCCAGGGCCCGCGCCGCCTCGAGATGCGGCCCCGTTATGTCCCGCTGCCCGGCTGACGGATTCCCGCGCCGAGCCTCCGCCAATTCCGCCGCCAGCTCGATGATCCGGACCAAGGTCTGCCGGGCACCGTCGGGTTCGGGAAGATCAGTCGCGGCTGTTTTGGCTTCCACAAAGCGCCTCTGCCGCCATGCAAGATCCGCCAGCACCAGCCGCACCGCGGAATCGCCGGGGGACGCCGCGACCAATTGCCGGCATGCTTCGTTCGCCGCGTCAAGGTCGCCTACGAGTAGGTAAGCTCTGACAAGCGCCTTCATCGCGGGCGTTTCGGAGGGATTGCGTTCCAATGCGCGAAGCAGCCATCCGACCGCGGCCAGCGACCGGCCTGCGCGTAGTTCTTGTAGCCCCTGAAGCGTATCCACTTTCGCCTTCACGGGTGAGGCGAGGTCGGGAATCGCGTCAAGCTTGAGCAAACACTGGCCGGCCTCGTCCAGCCGGTGGGCTTGCTGGAAAAGTTCAGCGGCCTGAAGAAGCAATTCGGCGTCGGCCCCGGCGTGCGACCGCAGCTCTTCGGCAGCGTTAATGAGCACGGCATTGTCGCCCTCACCTTTCACGCACGCCGCCCACAGGGAAAGTACGCGCCGATCGTCCGGAGCAATGTTGCGAGCCCGTTCCACGAGGCCTTTGGCCTCGGCGCGCCGCGATTCGGAAAGGTAGAACTGCGCCGCTGTCAGTATCGTGACCAGCGACTCGGGCGCCACTTCCAAAGCCCGCCGCAGATGAACCTCGGCCTCCGCCCGGTTTCCTCGGCCTTGCCAGTGAAGAAAAGCGGCAACGCGAATTGCAGGATCATCCGCCGCGAGCCGTAAGCCCTGCTCAAGCCAATAGCCGGCTTCGTCGGGACGCTTCATCTCCGTACCGAGGATTTCCACGAGAAGCGGGTAGAAAAGGACGACGTCCGGCGCCTGCTCCGCGGCGGCGGTGAGCGTGGCCACGGCCTCTTGCGTTTTTCCGGCGCCGACCTGTGCGCGGGCCAGCGCCAGGATTGCCGCAGGCGTCCCGGGGGCTTGTTGGAGCCAGTGCCCAGCAAGTTCTTCGGCGCTGCGATACTCTCGCAGCAGCAACCAAAGATGAGTCAGCTTATTGAGTGCGTCCGTGTCTTGAGGGTCCAGGCCCACGAGTCGTTGCAACACGGCTACCGTGTCGCCCAAGACTTCCGGCGTCGTTTTCAATCGCTCGAACAAAACACGGGCGTAAGCCCGGAGGGCGGCCTCGTCCGTCGGTTGCCGTCGCAGATAACGCCGATAGGCCACGGAAGCTTGATTCCACTCGGACGCGGACTCCGCCTGTTGAGCCTCGGCCAACAACGCCTTCGTGTTTCGCTGCTTTTGCTGGGAGTAGATCCAGCGCCCACAAAGACCCGCGCCGACGACAAGGAGCAGTCCGACTACGGCAACCCCAACCGGTGAGCGAAAAACTCGACGAACTCGCTGACTTTTGGAACGCAAGATCACCCCTGATCCACATGTCGGCGATCGAAGGAACCTCGCTCATCCGAGTCGTGGATTTCCGCGCTGCCTGCGCCCGTGGGGAACTGCAGGAAGGATCCCAGTGCATCTCCTCGGCGGATCCGGGGCGAGTAAACGCAAATGCCACGCTGCTCAAGGCGCCGGGCAAACCGACCCAGTCGACTAGACGCAAACATCGCCATGGGGGTATGCCAAAGAAGTTGCCAATCCAGCCATAAGCTGCGATGTCGCACGTACTCCATATCGTAATAGATCCACTGCTGGAAGTCAGAGGCTTCATTTTCGCGGAGCCGAAGAACCTGCCACAAACCCGTAATCCCGGGCCGAACCGACAGTCGCGCCCGACGCCAGCCCGGGCAATACTGGTTTTCTCGATCCGGGGAGGGCCGCGGTCCCACCAAGCTCATATCGCCGCGCAGAACGTTGAAGAACTGTGGGAGTTCGTCGATGTTGAATTTGCGAAGCCAACCTCCCAGGATTGTCAGCCGGGGGTCATTGGCAATCTTGAATTGCGGACCGTCCACTTCATTCCGCTCGCGCAATCGGGTTTGCAGAGCGTCCGCCCCTTGGATCATGGTACGGAACTTCAGGCATTGAAACTCTCTGCCGCGCAGCCCCTGCCGCCGTTCCGCAAAGAACACCGGCCCCCGCGAAGTACATTTCACCAGGATCGAGACGACCAGCAACAACGGAGACAGCAACAGCAATGCCAGACTGGAGAACACGATATCGATGCCTCGTTTGACAAAACGATAGGCGGGCCGGCCTACTCGTGTATCCACGCGACCCTGGGCCGCGAACGAAGCGTCTGGATCAGCGGCCTCGAGCAGTTGGCGGGGGTCATCAAACCAAGATCCGCCCGTCTCGAAACCATCTTGCGATGGGCGAGCCGACAGCTCCGACCAGCGGATCCGCAGCCGCTGCGTCAGCGCTCCCACGCTCTCCAGACCCCAGCCACGGGAGAGAATCTGACCAATCACCAAGTCCACGTACTCGTCAGCGCACAACAAACACTTAACCGAGTCGATCGCATGGCCCCAGTTCCTGCGGGAATCAGAATAATGGCGAATGAACCGCGTCACACGTCCCGTTTCGTCGACTTGCACCGATTCCGAGTAGCGGCTTTCGTCAAGAGACGGTTCCGTGCCCATGACCAGAAGATCGCTATCCCCTCTGGCCTCAGTCTGCCCATCATCCCAGGGAATGAAGGCTTCAAAGCCGTTCACGATGAGTGTGTCGCGGCCTCGCCGCGTCTGCGGCAGCTCCACGGAACCCTGGGCCCCATACCAAATCACGGGCACGTGTTCCGCCATTTCTCGCACGGCGCTGAACAGTGGCTTGGCCTCTTCGGGCAGCATGACCAACACTTCCGCGCGCCGATTCGCTACCCAACGGCCGCACCACAAGAGCCATCGGGTCGGGTCGGTTCGCCAGCTCTCAAGCCCAAGCGGTTGCAAGGCCGTCCTCTTGCCGGTCAGAGATTCTCCATCGAAGAGAATCAACACTCGTGGACGTCGAGAGCGAAAAATCGTGGACACGCTTCTCTCTCCTCAAAAAAACGATCCGCTTCACAACCTATTTGCCGGTATGCCGGCCGACCTCTTCTGCGTCGTCGTGGTAATAGTAGCCATAAGCTCCCTGTCTTGCGTCCACGGCATTTAGAATGACACCCACAATTTTGTCGCCCACCGCGGAAAGGCACTGTCGCGCCGCCTGGGCGTGTTCGCGCGTCGAGACTCCCGCTCGCAGAACGAACACGATTTCATCCACCAGCGTCGCGAGAATGATGGCCGTGCTCCCCGCGAGCACGGGCGGGGAATCCACGACCACCTCGTCGTAACTCTCGAACAAGGTCCGCAACGCCGCTTCGGAACGCTTCGTGGCCAGGAATTCCGGAAACTGGTTGCTTCGTTGTCCCGCCGGCAGAACGTCCAGATGATCCGTATCGCCTCGAACCAAAACTTCGTCCGGACGGGCCGTTCCCTCTAGAAGTTCTTTCAGGCCGCTGCGATTGGCCAATTTCATGCTGCGGGTTAGCCCCTGCCCGTAATTATCCGCGTCCACAAGCAGGACGCGCCGGCCCGTCGTGGCCAGGCTCCGCGCGAGATTCGCGGCCAACAACGATTTGCCGCTACCGATGGTCGGGCTGGTAATCAACCGGTAGTGCGTGCGTCGATGGGCGGATGAAACCAGCAACGCCGTGGAAATGGCCCGGATCGGCCCTAGCAGACGTTTGTCGTATGCCACGGACGATCCGTTCCGTTCAGGAACATATTGAACAGTGCCTAAAAACGGCAACCCCAAGTGCTCGATCACTTCCACCGGAGTTCGGACACTCGTGTCGAATCGGTGCCGGACGAGCGCCGCAAAAGTCCCCAGAAAAAGACTTGCCATCATGGCCACGGCGGCATATTTGAAACGCTTGTTGATGTTGGGAAGCGGGGGCGGAACCGCCGGGGAATCGATGGTGATTCGCGCCATTCGATTTTGTTCAACCTGAACATTCCAAATCTTCTGTCGCACCTGGCTGAGGGCTTGTTCCAGGCGCTCTCGTTCGTGCCGGACATCCTCGAGCACGACAGCCCTAACCGCGGATTGCTCCCGTTGTTTCGTGAGACGATCCCATTCACTTTTGAGAACGGTGATCGTCATCTCCGCGTCTTGCCGCTGGTTTTCCAACCGGCGGCGAACCACGTGCTTGAAAAGCTCGCGCAATTCAGCTTCGCGCGCCGAGACCGCTTCCTTCAGCGACGTGACTCGCTCCGATCGCGCCGTCAGGGCGGGATGACGCGGTCCAAACGCCAACTGGGCATCGGTTACGCCGGTGAGCGGTTCGGACCCGAGCTGCCCGGAAAGCCGCTGCCACTGAGGATCCTGCTGGCGGAACTGATCATATTCCGTCTCGTTGAGAATCCCGCCCGGAGATATGACCTCCTGGCCCGCCAACGCTTCGACTCGGGCGGCGGCGATCGCGGCGTCCTTGGTTGCCTGCGTCAGGAGCCGCTGGATTTCGGCGTTCCAAATGGCGCCCGCCGGATCCTCGCCCGTGGCCGCCTCGCCTAACCCGTAATCTACGGCCAATTGACGCAACTCGATGCCCTTGGCCTCCAATTTCGCGGCCAATTCGGCTTGCTCGCTCCGCAGGGAACTGAGGATTTTCTCGTCCCAGTCACGCTGTCTGTCATCTTGTAAACGGATAAAAGTCCTCAGCACATTGTTGATGATCGTGGCCAATTCGGTGGGGTTTTCCCCCGTCATGGACACTCTGAGCAATTCCGTGCCGCGGATCGGGTCCACGGTAAATCGCGCCTGGAGCATCGCCACCGGATCGGCGGAGCCGAGGATCATGGGCAGAGATCGAACCTCGGGCACGTTCAACGCCGCTTGGATGACCAATGGGCTGGCAAGCGCCTGGGCCTGTGTGGCCATGTAGACGTTGTACTGGCGACTGATATCCGTTTCGGGATCGGAAAACAGAACCGGTTTGACAACCTGGGCGATGTGTACGGAGGCGCTCACCTCATACTTGGGTTTAATCACTGCCCAGACGGCCGACAGGGACGCCAGCGCGGCGATGACCGTAACGACGATCATCGTGAGCCATCGCCGTTTGATTGCCGTCAGTACGGTTCCCACGGGAGATGCCGATTGCATCAAACCCGCGGATAATCCGGCCCGTGCCAAAACGATATCACCCGATTCCGTCATAGATTCAAGATCAGCCTCAGCCGCCCATGGATGATGATGTGACCGGAGCGCCGCCGAACAAACAGGCGGATACCGGAGACAAGGCGGCTTCCATGAACGCAATGATCCGGGAATCCCCTTGCGCCCACGCGTCTTCCGCGACGGACGTACCGACCTGAATGTGGGCCACAAATGCCTCATTCGAGTTTTTGGGGGGGGCGTGCAGAAACTTCCCTCGGGAAGAGGGCTGAAACTCGCCCCCCATGACGGCCACGAACCCCACGGCGAATCGCCGAATCGCTTCAGGTTCCGTCAGATTGAAATGGTGGATGGCAATGATCACCTTTTTTTGCATTCCGTTGGCCTCGACAAAGTGAATTGTCCGCTCGGAAGGAATTCCTTCCTTTCGCCAACCCGCCGCCGGGAAGCAGATTTCCGGGCCATGTCCCAAACCAACGTTGGGGCGCCCCCAGTAACCGACATAAAGAACTATCGGTAGGTTGCTTTCGGAATCGGCGTATTCCCGATGAACAAAGCCATCGACCTTGGCAACTCGCAGGACATCGGGAGGCAATTCGAAATCGCGTTGGAGCCAGAAACTGCCCAGGCGCTCCGGAATGTCCGTTAAGGGAGCTGCCATCGGCCGAAAGCTCTCGAACGCGAAAGCTCGCGACCAATAAACCCAACGGTGCAACACACCGGAGGTAACCAGCAGCACAAGAGTTCCGACGAGAAGCCTCATCGTCGGACGCCGCAGCGGTTTGAGGGGGTCCTCATCACTCATCCTGCAACCCCCAGAACGCGCCCCCGTAACGCATCGCCGATCCCGTCGCCGGACCTCCGACCCAAAATGTTATCGCGGATTCGCGACAGAAGTCGTAATTCCAGCAGCAGCAAGCCGACCATGATCGGCATCATGAGCAGGCCGGCCAGGTCATGGAAAAGCCCCTCCGCGATCCGCGGGTAGCCGGCGTTGTACAAAACGGCCGTCAGCGTGATTCTGGCTACGTTGCAGATCAAGGCGATCGGAATACTTGAAAGCACCAGGGCAACTCGCCGCCAACCCGGACCTTGAATCACGTAGGCAAGAACCCCTGCGACCAGCAGGGAGGCCGTGACCATGCGTAGTCCGTTGCACGCTTCTGCCACGGCGATGGTTTGCCCGCCCAAATCAAAAATGTGGCCGGACCGCTCGACCGGCATGCCGATGGTTTCCAGAATCACCGCCGCGAAAACCGAACCGACTGTCTGGAGTGGAAGCATCATTCCATCCTGGACACGGCCGGGAAGCGGGCACATGACCAACAGGAACACCAACGGGTACCAACTCCGTTTGTATCCCTCCCATCCCAGCAGGGCCAACGCCAAACCATTGGCGCACACCACCATTCCGAGGTTGGAAATGGATGCATAAAGGTAATAGACGCCGAAGAGATTCAACCCCAGCCCGAGCGCGAAGACGGCGAGGCCGGACCACGCGAGCGAGGACGGAAACCTCAAAAGCCTTCCTCTGGTGGTCGCGAGCATGTATGCCGAGGCCAGCGGAACAAGTCCGCCAACCCCGGCTTCCGCGTTCTCTTGATAACTTCGCAACAGGTTTTCGAACGTATGCCAGAACGCCCACACGAAGAGTGACAGCAACGCGGCACCCGCCAAAACCGGTTGTGCTAGTACGCGAAAAGGACGGCGGCTGTGGCGCGGCCAGGCGCTGTCGGCTTCAGATGCCCTTGCAGGCGACGAACCGGCCGTTATGGGCGATCTCTCCATCTTTGCGACTAGCCAGCTTGAAAGGCCAACCAACCGATCCGTCACTACGGTCCCGCGCGAAAAGCGCGTCGCCCGTCCAGCCACGACCCGCACGAGGCAAGCGGACGCTCCCACGTGCGTATCGTCGGCAAGAAAAGCGGGGCCGATGACCAGTGCGTTTTCTTCCAGGACGCAACGACGCCCCAGGACGACAGGTCCGACAAGCCTGGCGGACTCGGCGATTTTAACGCCTTGATCCTGCCAGATGCCAGGGGCGAGTTCCCGGAAATCTGTCTCATCGGGGACCAAGCTGTCGATCGATTTCTCGAGGACGCCCAGATAAGCGGGCCAGTTGATCACCTCATGGCTTTGCTGGGGCAGAACGATCGCCCCCACCGATAAGCCGGCGCGCTGCGCCGCGGGGATCAACTGTTCCTTGAGATCGAAGAACGAGTCCTGCGGGACCAACCCTAAGACCGAGCGGTTTAGGACGTACAATCCGGCCGGTTGGAGTCGCTGTTGCCCGGCCATGCCTGCCCGGGATGGCCCGGTGCAGAAGACCGTGATTGCGTTTCCGCTTTCGCGGTGGCGATCGAGCATCCAAACCGGATCATCTTCAAGCCAAACAGCTCCCCCGATAACGAGGATATTATCGCCGTTGAACCGGCTTTCGCAGGCTTTCAGGCACCCGGCCGTTCCCCGTGGAATGAGATCCGCGTAAACCTCCACGCGCCCGGATCTCGCGACATTCAAGCCTATCCGCCGGGTAATCAGGTCGGTAGATCCATTCGTGCAGATCACGCAGGAAGGGCAGCCGGCAAATAACAGCTTATCCAAGACTTGCTCGATCAAAGTCGAAGTCGGAAGCGGGAGCAATGACCGCGGCACACCGCGGTTGGATGCCCGCTCGTGACGGAGCGAACCGGCAAGGACAACGGCATCGGTTCCCGCCAAAGCCGTACGCAAATGACCGCTTTGGGGGGCCGTTGACGCCTTTTTTTTCATGGATGGATCAGGCTGCAATTCGCCCTCCACAGAACTTTCCTCGTTCCCGTCCCTAACAGATAGAGGGCACAAGTTTAACCGAATCTTAACGGCGAAGTCAAGCTTTTTTCAACAACCGAAAACGTGTGAAAATAAAGGCCAATACGGTGACTTCGCCCGTGTTGCAAACGCTGCAAGCACTTTGTACAAATAGCGTTTTTCCGCTTATTGGGACTGATGTGCGGAGTATTGCCAAGAAAACAAAAAGCCCTAGCGACTCTGGCAGACCGATTCCGACGGCTTAGTTGGCCGCTTTGCGGATCGCCTGGGTTTTCCACCATAAGGCGGTCGACAAGACTAATCATGCATCCTCGAGAGATAGTGACAGCGATTCCCAGGCAACGCCATTCGAGAAATCCGCAGGCCGAGATTGAAGCCAGAAGGTAACTATATTGTTTTCAATTGGTTGTGTTCGAGAGAGGGTTTTGAAGAGGTGTTCGATCCCCTCCGAGGGACGGACGGGACGTAGCAAGACGGACTTGCCTTGATTCATGACGTGCGCGTCAAAGTTCTGAAGATCATTCCAGACGAGCGGGGGCGCTTGATGGAGATGCTTCGTGCGGATGACGAGCTTTTTCGGGGCTTCGGCCAAGTTTACCTCACCACGGCCTACCCCGGAGTCGTCAAGGCTTGGCACTATCACAAGAAGCAATGGGACCATTTTGTGTGCGTCCGAGGCATGATGAAGGTGGTTTTGTTCGACGGGCGCGACGGTTCTCTCACTCGCGGGGAGGTAAACGAGTTCTTCATGGGCGATCAACGGGCGATTTTGCTCCAAATCCCGCCCTTAGTCTACCACGGCTTTAAGTGCGTGAGCGAATACGAAGCGATCATCATCAACACCCCCACCGAAGTGTACAACTATGCGGATCCGGACGAGTTTCGCGTGGACCCGCACAACAACGACATCCCCTATGACTGGGATCGAAAGGACGGCTGAGGATGAAGGGAGTGATCTTGGCGGGCGGGTTGGGCACACGATTGCTGCCGTTGACGCGAGTTACGAATAAGCACCTTCTGCCCGTCTTCAACAAGCCAATGATCTACTACCCGATCGAGTGCCTTCTGAACGCGGGGGTCGAGGAGATTATGATCGTCACCGGCGGAAATGACGCCGGTGACTTTCTGCGTCTGCTGGGCAACGGTCACGCCTTCGGGCTTCAAGACCTGCACTACACGTACCAGGAAGGTGAAGGCGGCATCGCGGACGCCTTGCGCCTGGCGGAGCATTTTGCCGAGGGGGATCGAATCGTCGTTGTACTGGGTGACAACATCATCGAGGGGAACATCCGCAAGGCGGTGGACGACTACCGCCGCTCCACGGGCGGGGCGAAGATCATTCTGAAATCGGTTCCCGACCCGGAGCGATTCGGTGTGGCGGATTTGGACAACGGCCGCATCGCCCGGATTGTGGAAAAACCGAAGGTGCCGCCGAGCAATCTGGCCGTGATTGGAGTCTACCTGTATGACCCTCAAGTCTTTGAGATCATCCGAACTTTGAAGCCCTCCGGCCGGGGGGAGTTGGAGATTACGGACGTCAACAACGCCTACCTGCGCCAGGGAAAACTGAGCTACGACATCCTCGAAGGCTGGTGGACGGACGCCGGCACGTTCGAGTCTTTGGATCGCGCCTGGCGCCTGGTGGCCGCGGGTGGCGCAAACAAGGCCGGGGCGCTGCATCGAAGCGAGTCCGGCGAGGCGGGGCTCGGCTAAAATGCGAATTCTCGTCACCGGCGCGGCCGGATTCATTGGGAGCAATTTCGTTCGCTGCCTGCTGGGATCGCGCCCTGATTGGAAAATCGTCGGATTCGATGCCCTCACCTACGCCGGCAATTTAGAGAATCTCAACGGTTGCCTGGATGGCCCGTGCTTGCAGTTCATCCGCGGGGACATCTGCGATCCGCCGGCACTGCAACGCGTTTTCGCAGACGGCCTCGACGTCGTGGTCAATTTTGCGGCGGAGAGCCATGTGGATCGCAGCATTCTGGGAGCCCAGGACTTTGTCCGAACCAACGTAGTTGGCGTGCAGGTCCTGCTCGATTTTGCCCGGGCCCACAGAATCCGCCGCTTCGTTCAAGTTTCCACCGACGAGGTCTACGGCTCGCTCGGCCCCGTGGGAAAATTCACCGAGACCACACCCCTGGCGCCCAGCAGTCCCTACAGCGCGTCCAAGGCTGCGGCGGACCTACTCGTGCTGGCGTATCATAAGACCTTCGGTCTGCCGACCATCATCACCCGATGCTCAAACAACTACGGACCGTACCAATTCCCCGAGAAGTTGATTCCCTTGTTTGTGACCAATCTGCTGGAAGCTCGCAAGGTGCCCCTCTACGGCGACGGACTAAACGTTCGCGATTGGATTCATGTTCAGGATCACTGCGAGGCCATTCTCTGCATCTTGGAATACGCCCTGCCCGGCACTGTCTACAACATCGGCGGCGACTGCGAATTACCCAACATGGAGATCGCCCGGCGGATCCTCAGGCATTTGGGACACGACGAATCCATGATCGAATACGTCCGCGATCGGCCCGGCCACGACCGGCGCTACGCGATGGATGCCGGCCGGCTCCGGGTGGATTTGGGGTGGTCCCCGCGAATCCAGGCGGAACAAGGATTCGCCGAAACCATCGACTGGTATGTAGCCAACGAAAGCTGGTGGCGAAAAATCAAAACCGGGGAATACCTCACGTACTATGAAAAGCAATATGGAGCGGGCGGCGTGGTGGGGGTTCGGCGGTGAGTCATTGGACCGAGGGTCACGTACTCCTCCTAGGCGCCCGGGGAATGTTGGGCCGGGAGTTGGTGCGCCAGCTTCACGAGCTAAAGCAATGCCGTCTCGCGACTTGTTGGGGATCATCGGAGCTAGACATTAAAGACCGCGAGGACGTGGCGACGAAGCTGGGCCGGTTGAAGCCGACGATCGTGCTCAACGCCGCCGCCTATACTGATGTCGACGGTTGCGAGCGGAACCAAGAGTTGGCCCATGCCGTAAACGCGGCCGGGCCGGCACATCTGGCGGAGGCCTGCCGCCAGATCGGTGCCATCGTCGTGCACTTTAGCACCGACTTTATTTTCGACGGGACAGCTTGCCGGCCTTATCAACCCCAGGATTCCGCGAATCCGATTTCGGTTTATGGACATTCCAAGTGGAATGGCGAAGAGGCCATTCGCCAAGCGTGCGTGGACCATTTGATCATTCGGACTTCCTGGCTGTTCGGACCAGGGGGCCGAAACTTCGTGGATACGATCCTCGCCCGCGCGGAGACGGGACAGCCGTTGCGCGTAGTTACGGATCAGGTCGGTCGACCGACTTTTTCGAGCGACCTTGCCGAGGCGGTGCTTGCCCTCTTGGACGCCCGAGCCCGCGGTGTGGTTCATTTTGCTAACGCCGACTCCTGCTCGTGGTTTGAATTCGCGGTCGAGATCGTCCGGCAAGCAGGTCTGAGCACCATCGTTGAGCCGATCACGTCGGATCAGTTGGATCGTCCGGCGCGGCGCCCGGCGTATTCCGTGCTCGATACGGAGGGGTACACGAAAATAACCGGCCGCTCAATCGCTTCATGGCGCGACGCACTCCGCCGATACATGAGGTTCCGACGGCCAGTCGATGGTTGCCGCGCCCTGGTTTCCGAGGCGAGGTGTCCGTGATACAGGCCACTGCACAGAGGCAATCCCCATTGCCGCAGGCGGGGCGCCTTCCCGACTTTCTCATTATCGGGGCGGCCAAGTCCGGCACTACCACACTGTATGCCTACCTCGGGCGGCATCCGCGGATCTTCATGAGCACCATCAAAGAGCCTGAGTTTTTCGCCCTGGATTCGGTCTACGACCGAGGTTTGGATTGGTATACCTCTCTCTTTAAGGACGCGGCGATGGATCAGCTATGCGGCGAGGCCTCCACGGCCTACACGCGCTGGCCCCAACTCCCGGAGGCCGCTCCACGAATCGCGCGGGTGTTGCCCAACGCAAGACTGATTTACGTCATGCGCCACCCGATCGAACGGGCTTACTCCCATTATGTGCACCGGGTCACCCGCGAGCTCTATCCGCACCAACCGATCCGTTGGACGTTTGAGGAGCACGTTCGACGCGACCCGATGTGCCTGGACGGCAGCCGTTACCTCGAGCAGATCGAGCGATACACGCCTTTCTTTCCGCGGGAATCGTTTTTGTTTCTTTTGATGGAGGACTTGAACAAGAAACCTGTGGAAACGCTGCGGCGAGTCTGGCAGTTCCTGGGCATCGACGAAATCACCGTCGAGGACACGGACCTGAAGAGCAATGAGAGCCGTGAAATCCGCGAAGGCCGCATTCGACGATACACCACGTCACCTGTCCGGGCGATTCCGGGTGTGGGTCGGCTGACCGCCGTGCTTCCGCGAAGCTGGAAAAACCGGTTGTACACGGTCCTACATCGAAGTCCGTACGGCCGCTGGGTGGAAAGGCGTCACACACCGCCGCCCATGCTCCCGCAAACGCGGGCGAAGCTTGTCGAGCAGCTTCGAACGCCCAACGACCGGCTCGCTGATTTTTTGGGTCGAGACCTGTCACATTGGAACCGGTAGCTGAAAACGTCCAAACGCAAAAACGTCGAAACGCAAAAACATCTTGCTTGCCTTCTTCGCGGCGGGCAGGCGTACCATCGAAGAAATCCGCCGTGGCCGAAGTAAGTTTCCGCTCCCTTAGCCGGAATTCATTCTACGCCGCCCTGGCGGAGCTCTGGCGGATCGGCACGCGCTTCATCCTGACTCCCATCATCATTGCCAAGCTGGGCCTGACCGGCTACGGAACTTGGACGCTCCTTTTCAGTATTTGCGGCTACGCCGACGTTCTGAATACGAGTTTCGGCCTGGCCTACAACAAGTTCACCGCCGAGTATGATCGAAAGGGAGATTACAAACTCCTCTCGCAAATCATCAGTTCGGGCATCGTCCTGATTGGAGGCTTGGGTCTTCTGGGGTTGACGATCATATTTTGGGCAAGGGTGCCGATTTTGCGAGGCCTCGCCGTCCCGGCGCACCTGCTCCACGACGCGTCCATTGCTTTGCCGCTGGTGGGTGCGGCGATGGTGCTGCGGATCAGTTTCGGCTGTTTCTTCCAGGTGCTGGCGGGTCTGCAACGACTCGACCTGCAACATAAGCTCAATGTCCTCGCCTCTGCCGTCGAGTTTGGCATCGCTATTGCGCTCCTTGCAATGGGATACGGGTTGTTGGCATTAGTCATCGGGCACGTTTTTGGCCAGGTATTGGCAATGGGACTGGCTCGAGTTTTTTGCCGAAGACTCTGTCCGGCAATTCGATTTTCGTTGGCCCACGTAAGCAAAGCCGGCTTGAGGCATTTGATTTCGCTGGGAGGCCGATTCCAACTCCTGGCTCTCATGGCCATGGTGCTTTCCGACGGCTTGAAAATGGTGATCTCCGCCCTTTGCGGCGTGGTCGTGCTAGCCAATTTTGAATTGGCCGAAAAACTGCTGACCCTGGCCAAGTCATTTAGCAGCGCTCTAATCGCACCCTTGTTGCCGGCTTTTGCCCATTTGCACGCGGGACAAGACTCCGTCAAAAAGGACCGTCTTTACCTGAGCAGCTCGAAGCTGGTGGCCATGTTGGCGGCGGCTGCCCTGGGAGCCACAGTGGTCTTCGCTGAGCCGCTCCTGATGGCCTGGACCGGGCGCCCGTGTCCGGAAGCGGCTTGGACAATCCGCGTGATGGCCTTCGGCTATTTTCTCTGGATCATGACCGGCGTTGGAACGGCTAGTTTGCGCGGGAAGGGCACGGTCCGATTGGAAATGACCAACGCCGTGATTCGGACCATTCTGGCCGCAGCGGCGATCGTGCCATTTTATCTCTGGTGGGGTTTCTCGGGCATTGTGGGCGGCGTCTTGCTCAGCCGTGTCGTTGCCTCGCTTTGGTTCTTGGCGGCTTTTTCCAGGCGGGAAGGTGCCGGGTTCCTTCTGTATGTTCGCGATATCTTGTCCCAGACGCTGCTCATCGGCGGACTCGGCGCGGCCGTGGGCATGCTCCTTGAGCCATCCATCGCCGCTTGGCTGCCGAGCTGGTCGGCCCGCTGGCGGGCGGCCTTCGAGGTGTTCCTGTGGGGGTCGGCTTTTGGCGGCGTGCTCCTGCTCGCTCTTTGGTACGGTGTGCTCTCGCGCCCTGAACGAGGGTATCTGATCAGCAAGTTCCTTTCCATCCGCCAACGGTGGGCGAAACCCTCGTCCGTAGCCTCGATGTAGGGATTGCGCATGGCAGATGTAGCCTTACTCGGTTGGATCCCGGTTTGCGTGATCTTGTTCGCGTGCCTGGCGCCGGCTCAGGCCCTGGCCTTATCCTACTTGGGGGGGTGGCTATTCCTGCCCATGTTGAGAATCCCCATCGAGGGTTTTTGGGACCTCGACAAGGTTATCACCACGAACGCAGGGGCCATGCTGGGCACCGTGGTGTTTGCCTCAAAGACGTTGCGCCACTACCGCCTAACGATGGCCGATTGGGCCCTGTTGCTGTTCGCGGGCAGCGCCTGTTTGAGTTCCGTGGCCAACGGGCTTGGACTCTACGACGGCATCTCGTCCTCCACTCGGGAGTTGTTCTATTACGCCGTGCCTTTTTGTCTGGGCCGGGCGATTCTCAAAGATCGCCACCAGCTCCTGCAGGCCTCCCGGATGATGGTCTTGGGCGCCGCGGCATATGCCGTACTTGCCCTATGGGAATGGCGAATGAGTCCGCAAATCCACTCCACGCTCTACGGCGTCTTTCAACATCGATTCCTGCAACACCATCGTTGGGGGTTTTTTCGGCCGATCGTCTGTTTTCCACACGCTTTGTCGCTGGGGATGTTCATGGGTTGGGCCTCTTTACAGGCGGTGTGGCTGTATCGCGCTGGGAGGCTTGGTTCGGTGTGGTCAGTGCCGCCGTTCGTGCTGTTGGCGCTGCCTCTCCTGGGTCTTCTGACTTCGATGTCCATCGCGCCGTGGGGGCTTTTCTGCACAGGGGTCGTTCTCTTGTATCTATGGCACCGCACATCCTCCCGGAGTTGGCTTTTGCTGCCTGTTCTGTTCGTTCTTGCTTGGATGATCGGACGATTCTCGGGATACACCGACGGAAAATGGTTGGTATCGGCGGCGGCCAAAATCAGCGCCGACCGGGCGGAATCGCTTGGTTATCGCATCGACTCGGAAACGATCGTGCTGGATAATGCTAAGCGAAGTCCGGTTTTTGGCTTTGGCAGAGGCAAACACCAGACCGGACAAGAGGAAGTTGGCCGCCTCGCAAGCGACGGTCTTTGGGTGATTCTGGTAGGCCGATATGGCCTGGTCGGTCTCACGTTGTTTTATATCTGGTGGTACTGGCCGCTTGTCCTAGGGAGGTCTGCCCACCGAACTCTCGAAACGGACCCCGCGTTGATGGTGCAATTGGTCACCGTCGTTCTCGAGTCCGTCAATTTCCTGTTCAACGGTGTCACCAGCCCGGTCGTCACGCTAATGTGCGGGGGGGCCGTTACCTGTCTCCTGGCGCTCCAGCGGCACAGGCATGTCTTCATCGCGCCGTCCTACGCTCCGTCGCCTTTGCGCCTTCCTGGTAGGTTGCAGTAACGCAGAGCCTCTGGACGCCTTCCGACTGCCGTACGGCCCTGAAGTAAGAATTGCAGAGAAGGTCAATTCTACGGGACCTTTCATAACTTCCAGACTCACGTTATAATGCTTCACCTGCGCGGTGCGCGCGAGAGCTTTCGTGCTTTGGTTTCCGTTGGATGCCGCAGCCGATCTTGACGGCGAAGGCTTTCGCTTTTTTTTGATGGGAAGACGACGGTTATGGATTTGCTACGACGAATCGATGCGGCCTGGGCGCTGTTTCTTCTCGGGCCCGTGTGGCTTTGTTTTTCCTCGCTGAGTTGCTCTCCGGTGATGGATGCCGGCGTGACCGACATGCCGTCGGACGACACGATCAACAACCCAATCGAAGACATGATCGGCAACACGGACACCGGCACGGATACGAATCCGAATGACATCATGGAGACCAACACCGAGCCGAACTCGAACAGCGACGCCGAGGGTAACACGGACACGAATGCCGATGAGACCCCGGGTTCGCCGGGTGACAACGCGGACGCCAACCCCGTTGATGAAGTCGCCCCCGGCCCAAGCGCCTGTTGTCTCCCCAACGGAACCTGCACGGTGACGACGCGCGAGGAATGCAACGGCGCTTTCATTGGAGCCGGCTTGCCCTGCAGCGCGACGAGCTGCGAGGTGTCACCCTTCACTGACGAGGCGGCCGAACGCGGCATCACCTACACCGCATTGTTTCCACGCGGCGAACCGGATGTCGTTCCCGGCTCGGGCATCGGCTTTCTCGATCTTGATGGCGACGATGACCCCGACATGATGGTTCTGGGGCGCGTCGGCGATGGCCTTGTCGGAGTATTCGAGAACGACGGCCGCGGCCATTTCACCGATCGCTCCGCGGAATCGGGCATTGCACCGAGTAGACTGATGCGAGGCATTGCCGCGGCGGATTATGACGCCGATGGCGACCTGGACGTATATCTTTCGTTTTGGACGGCCCCAAATGTTCTTATGCGCAACGACGGCGGTTTTCGATTCACCGACGTGACCGAAGCGGCCGGCGTTGGCCAGGAAGGCAAAGGAGCCGGCAGCGCCTGGGGCGACTACGATGGCGATGGCTGGCTCGATTTGTACGCGACCGACTACGGAATCGACGCCCCAAACCGTCTATACCGTAACCGTGGCAACGGTTCATTCGAGGAGGTGGCTGAGTCGCTGGGCGTGGCTTCAGGGCGCAGAAGCATGCAAGCGGCGTTTCTCGATTATGATGGCGATGCCGATATGGACCTGTACGTTGCCAACGACCTCATGGGGTTTGAGTGCCCGACCTGCTGCAACGAGCTTTACCGCAATGACGGCGGAGCATTCACGCTCGTGTCTGATGACACCGGTGCCAATGCCTGCTTGAACTCCATGTGCATCGCCGTCGGAGACGTGGACAACAACCTGAAACTAGACATGTTCTTCACGGACGACTCCCTCCCGCCGGGGAACATGTTGATTCTCAATCAGGGGGACGGGACCTTTATCGACGCTAGCACCGAAGCGGCAGTCAACCCGCGGGGTATAATCGGTTGGGGGGCGACCTTCTTTGATTACGACCACAACGGCTACGAGGACCTCTTTGTCACCTACAATACCGGAGCGAATCAGTTCTACCAAAACGATGGACGGTTCCCGTTTGCCGAAGTGGCTTATGCGCTCAGGCTCAATGAGGTGGGAGGAAGCTATTGCACGGCCACTGCGGATGTTGACGCCGACGGTGATCTGGACTTGGCCGTCTGGATCCGCCAACATAACATCAAACTCTATATGAACAACGAAGGTCACAAGCGCCGCTGGGTCAAGTTCAACGTCGTCGGCGAGGGCCGCAATACTAGGGGCGTCGGAGCCATGGTCACCATCGCCGCGGGCGGCCGTAGACAGATTCGCCATTTGATGGCGGGCAACAACTTCAAGGGTCACGACTCCAGTGAGCTACATTTTGGCCTGGATACGGCCCGAATGGTCGACGAGATTGTCATCGTCTGGCCGGGTGGTATCATGCGGACGCTGCATAACTACGCGGCCGACCAAACCTGGAGGCTGTATCCCCCCCGCAGGCTTGGTGATGCGAACGGCGATGGTATCGTAGATGCCGACGATCGCGCCGTCCTGGAGAACTGCCGGGGCCCGGTGCGGTCTGGTTGCGAAATGATGGATATCGACGGCGACGGCGACGTCGATGACGCCGATCAAGCTGCGCAATAGGCGGGCACTTTGCCCAAGCCGTGCCTGTTCCGATGGAAGGTCTCGCGTCGCGATTCGGCTTACCGCTGGTTGACAACATCGCCCTGGTGGATGCCTTTCCCAAAGGGCTGCTAACGCAGGTGCATCTTTCGGAACAAGCCAACCAGCGGCTTGCCGAGGCATTGTATCAGGCGATTCACCCGTTCGTGGCGGGATCGCCGGACGACCGGCGGAGGGAGGCGGACTAACGTATCGGAACACCATGGCCCCATTGGACTCCGAACAGTTCCCGTCCATCAGCATCGTCGTCATCGGGCGCAATGAAGGTCCGCGGCTATCACGCTGTTTGCAGTCCGTCCTCTGCTCCGACTACCCCTCCGGGCGCATCGAGCTGATTTACGTGGATACGGATTCGACGGACGACAGCTGTCAGATTGCGGAAAAACTGGGAGCCAAAGTCGTTCGCCTTAAGCCGCAAAGGCCTTGCGCGGCCATTGGGCGGAACGCGGGTTTTCGCGCCGCCGCCCATGAGCTGGTCCACTTTCTCGACGGGGACACCATCCTGAACCGTTCCTGGCTCCGCCAAGGGGCACAAGCGATTCGAGATCCGTCCATGGCCTGCGTCTTCGGCCGGCGAGAGGAAACCGCGGCGCGCTCCACGATCTTCAATTTCTGGGCCCATCATGACTGGTACGTCGCCCCGGGACCGGCCGAAAGCTGCGCCGGCGATGCCCTATTCCGCCGCGACGTCCTGGCGCGGGCGGGTGGCTTTGACGAATCCCTCATCGCCGGAGAGGAGCCGGACCTGTGCCACCGCATTCGCCGCGACTTCGGCCTCACGATCCTCTCCCTTGACCATCCCATGACCCTGCACGACATGAGCATGACGCGATGGAGCCAGTACTGGCGCCGCTGCGTCCGTACTGGACACGCCTACGCGGAAGTGGGAGGCCGGCATCCGGGCATGCGGCGCTGGCGGAGGGCAAGGTGGCGAAACCTCTTCTACGCCCTGGGCACGCCGCTTTTCCTAGGGCTGTCTCTGGGATTCTGGACACCTTGGCCACTGGTCCTCTGGGTAGCGCTGGTTGCCCTGGCCATTTTGCGAAATGCGATTCGGCTTCGTCCCCGCGTGGGCACGCTGGGCGATGCCATCAAATACTCCCTCCATCATTATCTGGCCAAAACACCCTCGGCCGTGGGTCAGTGCATTTACTGGGCTCGTTCGGCCCTCGGCCGGCGGCCGCAGGCGCTGATTGAGTATCGAACCAACCAAACATCCCGCGATCCCGCATGATCGTCAAGCGTTTCGCGCGTATCTGCCATGCGGCCGGTTGCCGGATTACCCGATCGTTGGGACGCGCGGAGCGGGCGAACATAGGAAAGCTGGTCATTCTCTGTTACCATCGCGTATTACCGAAGGAAAAGAAGGCAAACTATTTTCTGCCCGATCTCGTGGTCACTCCCGACGCGCTTAAAAGCCACTGCGCGACGTTGGGGCGGAGATTCACTGTCTTGCCGTTGCACGAGGCGGTTGACCTATTCGCTGAAAAAAAACGTTGGCCGCGGCCGGTGGCCGCCGTCACGTTCGACGATGGCTACCAGGACAATTTCCGGTATGCCGCCCCAATCCTGGCCGAGAACCGTATTCGGGCGACCTTTTTCGTCGTTACCGACCTCGTCGGCACGGATCGGCTCCCTTGGTACGATCGGATGGGAAAGACCATCGCCGCGCTGGCCGACAAGGGTAAAGTGGGTCGCGTCCTAAACGCCGTCGGACTCGGTGAAGGACTCGATCCCACCTCACAGCGGCCGGGAAACCGGCATGGTCTTGGCGGCCAGGTCGTACGGCGGGCGAAAGAACTGGCTCCATTTCAACGGCGCGTTTTATTGGAACGTCTTGCCGCCGAGGCCGGATTCGACGCAACCCACGATTCGGACGATCTGCTCATGGATTGGAAACAACTGGAGCGATTGATCGATGCCGGGCATGAAATCGGCTCGCATAGCCGCACGCACGAGATTCTGACCCAATTGGGAGAAGCTAGTTTACAAGACGAAGTGACGGGATCTCGCCGAGTCCTGGAAACCGGGCTCGGCCGGACGATTCGGTCGTTTTCTTATCCCAACGGCGCTGTAGATGACGCCGTGGCCCGTGCCGTGGCGGAGGCCGGATACCGATGCGCCGTCGGTGTGGAAACGGGGCCTAACCCAGTGGAAGCCGATCGTTTCCGCCTGCGGCGCTATTTCATCCATGAAGAGCGCTTGAGCGGATGGAATGGCAAGGCCTCCGAAGCCTTGTTGCGGATGAAGCTCTGCGGGTTATCTGATTGGCGGGTCAGCCGAAGCCGGCGCAGCGCAGGCGTGGCGTGAAGGTTGCGTACATCACCAGCGTCTATCCGGCCGTGTCGCAGACATTCATTCTGCGCGAGGTCCGTGCCCTTCGCCACTTGGGCATCGATATCATTACTTTTTCGATCCGCCGCGCGAGTCAGCAGGATCGCTTGGGCCGCGAGGCGCAAGAGGAGGCGGCCAACACTCGTTGGCTGGTACCCACTCGAATGACCGAACTATTGAGTGCCGTTCTTTGGAGTGTTGCTACCCGGCCGCTTGCGACTGCTTGGGCTCTACTCCATGCCCTGGGCGGCCGCGGGCGCCCGATTACCGAACGATGCAAATGGCTGGCCTATTTTGGGGAAGCCTTGCTTCTAGCCCATTGGTTAAGCCGCGACCGGTTCGTCCATTTGCACTGTCATTTTGGCAACAGTGGGTCCAGTACGGCGGCTCTTGCGGCTCGATTGGCTCGGATTCCCTTCAGCATGACCTGCCACGGGTCGGAGTTGCGTGAAATCGCCCGGCATCGACTATCGGAAAAACTCGCCCAAGCCGTCTTCGTGGCCTGTGTGAGCCATTTTGGCAAGGCCCAAATGATGTTGGCCGGGGCTCCTGACCAATGGCACAAGTTGCATGTTGTGCGCTGCGGCCTCGACGCTGAATTCGGCTCGGAGGATCGGATGCCGTCGGAGAAGGGGCAGGGTGTCTTCGAAGTTCTCTGTGTCGCCCGGCTGTCGGCGGAAAAAGGGCATCTTGTCTTGATCGATGCGATGGCTGAACTTCGCGCCCGGGGCATCGAGGTACACTGCACGCTTGTGGGTGACGGGCCCATGCGCACGGAGATTGAACGCCGCATCGAGCAGTGCAATGCGCGCAAGCTGATTTCGCTTACCGGTGCCCTCGAACCCGCCCGAGTCTCAGAGTTTTATCGCTCGGCGAATGTCTTCGTCCTGCCGAGTTTTTCGGAGGGAGTCCCGGTTGTTTTGATGGAAGCGATGGCCTTGGAGTGTCCGGTCGTGGCCACTAGCGTGGGCGGGGTACCCGAATTGGTCATTCATGGCGAAACGGGGCTGCTGGTGCCACCTGGTGACAGCCGCGCGCTGGCCAACGCCCTCCAACGAATTCGGCAGGACCCAGGCGTAGCCGCCGGCCTGGCCGCCAACGGCCGGCGGCACGTTCGAACGGAGTTCCGCCTGGACGTATCCGCCCAGCGTTTGGCGGCGCTTTTTAGAAATCGTGGCCGCTTGACGGTTTCCGAAAGAGACGCAACGGATCTCGCGACCGCACTATGTCAACCCCGCCCCCTCAACCCAAGCTCCTACTAATCTCGCCCGTGCGCGACGAGGCCGCCTTCTTGCAACAGACGATTGACTCCGTCGTCGCCCAAACGGTTCGTCCGACGGCCTGGGTAGTCGTGGACGACGGTTCCACGGATCAGACGGCGGCCATCGCCGACCGCGCGGCCCGCGCACATGCTTGGATTCAGGTCAAACGGCGGAGCGACCGAGGGCGGCGAAGCGTCGGCGGCGGGGTGATCGAGGCCTTCGAGGATGGCCTGGCCCTGTTCGATCTCCCTGGCTTTGACTTTGTGTGCAAAATGGATGGGGATATCACCTTCGGACCGACGTATTTCGAACGGCTCTTCGAAAAGTTCGCCGCCGATCCTCGGCTGGGAACCGCCAGTGGCAAGTGCTGGGACAAGACCGCCAACGGCTGGGCCTTGCTGCGGACCAGTGATGATTTCTCCCTCGGGGCTTGCAAAACCTATCGAGTGCACTGCTTCCGCGATATCGGCGGCCTTGTCAAAGAGGCGATGTGGGACGGAATCGATTGCCACCGCTGCCGGATGACCGGCTGGACGGCCCGAAGCTTTCACGACCCGGAGCTGCGAATCCTGGAACACCGGCCGATGGGTTCCTCGCACCGAAGCGTGTATCATGGGCGATTTCGGTGGGGCCGGGGGCAGTACTTCATGGGGACGCACTGGCTCTACGCCCTGGCAATCGGGTTTTACCGGATGTTTGAGCGACCGTGGTTGTTGGGCGGCTTGTGCATCCTGGCCGGCTACTTCGCCGCCTGGCTGGGCCGCGCCAAACGATACAACGATCCAGAGTTTCGTCGCCACCTTCGCCGCTGGCAGCTTGCGAGGTTACGGCCATTCTAGAGGGATCGTCTGCTATCTCCACCGCCGGCGCACCGGCGCCGCCCGCTCCCGTGAATCTGATGGGAATGCCCTTGCACCCCCTTCGCTTCCGAGAGGCCGTCAAACTCCTCTTGCAGATGGCCAGGGGCGATCGGCCGCGCTATGCGGTCACCGCCAACGTCGACCATATTATTCGCTTCTCGCGATGTCCCGAGGTCCGGCACCTTTATATCCGTGCGGATCTAGTGGTGGCCGACGGCATGCCGCTGGTCTGGGCTTCAAGGTTGTTGGGCACCCCGCTGCCGGAACGGGTAGCCGGCTCGGACCTTCTGCCGGCGATGTGCGCGGCTGCGGCTCAAGCGGGATTATCGGTTTTCCTGCTTGGCGGGGCACCTGGTGCGGCCGATGATGCTGCCAGGGTTCTTCATGAGCGCCATCCCGACTTGAACTTGGCCGGTCTTTACGTGCCGCCGTACGGTTTCGAGAATGATCCGGCAGAGTCGGCAAGGGTTGTGGACGCCGTTAGGGCCGCGCGGCCGGACATCCTATTTGTCGGCCTGGGGTCGCCGAAGCAGGAGCACTGGATCGTGGCCCACAAGGATACGTGTGGAGCCAGACTCAGCGTGGGAGTGGGCATCAGTTTCAGTTTTGTCGCCGGGCACGTCGCCCGTGCGCCTCGTTGGATGCAGCGCACCGGACTGGAGTGGATCCACCGGCTATGGCAGGAGCCGCGAAGACTTTGGAAACGGTACTTGATTGACGACATGGCCTTTGTGTCGCTGGTTGCGCGACAGTTTTTCCGGCGCTCTGCCTGACGGAAGCGCGCGTAAGGGAGGAGGAATTAGGTGATGGTTCGCGTCTTTCATTGCCCCGATGCTCGGCACCTGACAACGAGTTTTCTGTTGGCCGTCGCTTTGGTGCGGGTGCCGGCTCAGGCCGAGCTCTTTTCGTACGCGACGGGAGTCAAAGACGTCCAAGGCATTTCCGAGGAAAAGGCGGCCGTCGCCTTGGGTCCGCCGGACTACCTGTATGCGGATGGATCGTTTGAGGAGGATTCGGCCGCGACGTTTACTTTTCCCGCCCCCCTCGATGATCGATCGGGGGACGACTTGATCATTTCGATCTTTGTGATCGCGGCAGGATCGGATTCGACCGAGGTGCTCGTGGAGGCTCGTGCCGCTCCCAACGATTCCTTCGTCGAAATCGGCACGATCGTAACGGCGGACGCACGGATGGCCGTCCGAACCAACCCCTTCGCGGGCTTTGATCACGTTCATCATTTCGGGTTGGATTTCGACGGCAGAGTACGAAAGGTCACGGAGGTTCGGCTGACCAATGTCTCCGGTAGTGACCTCAAGCTTGACGCGCTGGAGGGCATTCACCCCGCCATCGAAACGCCCGAGCATGCCGTGGAGATTCGGATTTTCCGCCTTCGCGACGACTTCTCGAAGCGATTCGCTTTGCGTCTCAAGAACATTGGGCCGCTCGGCACGGGCGTGGCTCTATCCGGCTTTTCCATCGAGCATGCAACCGAAGCATTGATTGACCAAACGGACAAGAGCCTCGAGGCATCGAACGGCTCCTTTGTGGCCACGCCCGAGACCACGGCCGGGCCCGACAACGGACCCACGACCCGCCGCACCGATTATGTTTGGAGTGGCGCGGGTGACGGCTTGCTGCCGGGCGATGTCGCCTCACATCAACGCTTCGATACGATTGACACCGACGTGCCCGACGAGGAGTTTCTGGAGAACTTCACCTTCACGGTGGCCTTTGCCGATGGCACCTCCCTCGCCGCGGATTGGAACGATATCATCACCGAAGGCCGGAGCGGACAGCTTTTCTCCCTCTATCAATACCCGCCCTCGCCGGTCTCCATCAGCGAGGCTCGGCCAGCCTTCTTCTTTGAATTCGCCTCGGAAAACATCGTGCCGGAACCGACCTGCACCACTTGCGGTGAGCCCCCGGATGACCAGGACAATTCCGGCGACGGGGTCGGCAATGACAATGGGAATGGCGGCCAAGTTGAGCCTCCCATGCCCGTACGGTGCGGGCCGGGGGCCATGAGTTGCCTGGCCATGTCTTTCGCCATGCTGCTGGTCGTACGGCTCATCTCCCGGCGTTCCCTGTAGCGTCAAACAGGATGGCCGATGCCCCCAGGCGAGCCCAGGGGACACCGGCCATGCAAAGTCGCGTATGCCTAAACCGGGTCAATCCGGCAAAGCGATGACGTCCACCAGCGCCCGGTACTTGTGCGCCTCGCTATTCGACTGGCCCAAGTGCTCCAAGGCTCCCCACGAACCATATTGGCTGGGCGTCTGACAAAAGCTGTAGTGGGCAAACGATTCGCCGCCGGTATTGAACCACGCCGTGAAGTAGTTGCGGTAAATGTCGTACATCCGCGGGTCGCGATTGGCCGCGTTCAGCTTCTGGGTCAAGGTCGTGTTATTGACGTTGGCCCCCGTGGCCACAATGTGCTGGCCGCCTTCATAGGCGATCAGCGGGATGCCGTACTGGTCGGCTATGACCTTATGGGTCTGCATCCGCGTGATCGCCGTCGGCAGGTACGTGGTCTCCGCCCGATTCAGTATTTCCGCGACCGTGATGGTATTCACCTCGCCGCTGGTGACGATGCTGTCGGCAAGCCCGTTGCCGAAGTACGGGGCAATGGCCAGGGCATCGACCGACACGCCGGTCGGATTGATCGGAACGCCATTGATGCTCGGCTGCTGGAAAGCATCCAGAAGCTGTGACGCCACGTTGGTACTGGCCGCCTGACCTGCAAGGACCTTGACCAGACGGTTCTGCTCCGCTCCGAATTCGGTCACGAAGATTCGAAAGATTTCCGCGGAGCGCTTGGCCGTATAGCGGCGGCCCGCCAGCACGCTGTCGGGACCTAGGCCCAGGGCGAGACCCTGATCCCTGACGTAGGTGGTCTGATCGAACATCCCATTCCAGAGTTCGTTGGAATACTCGACATATACCTTTCGCTGCGCGGATAGGTTGTTCTTCACCAGCCGTGCCAACTCAGTGACGAATCCGTCGTCGGCCCGATGCGGGATGGTCAACCAGCAATCGGCACCCACCGCGTTGCAGAGCTGGATGGCGTACTCAAATGCGGCGCCTTTCGGCCCCGCCTGGGTGACGTAATCCGGGGTCACGCGGTCGCTCCACGACACGAGATAGTCGTTGCCGTTCGTGCGTATCCACTCCATGAACCGTATCACGCCAAATCCCGCCAAATGGTCCCGAAACGGCGGGTAGAACGGCTGCGTCGTGTACGTTGCCAAGTGGCCGGGCATGATCACGTGGATATTCCGCACCCGATTGGAGGCGGCGGAACGAGTTATCCGCAGGTCGATCCCCGACCCGCTCGGGCTGCTGACCGTGAACGGATAGGATCCTGTGCCGCCTGTCTGGTTGAACGTCCCCGAAGCGTTGCCACCCAGGGTCACCGTGCCGTCACCGTCAAAGATCAGCGTGTACGTGCCCGCCGGATAGGTTCCGCTCTCCACATCCAGCATCCTCGTACGGATGATCTGCGGTGGGTCGCCCCCGTTGTCATACGGAATCTGCAGCGGATATCCCTGCGCATCCAGAGGGATGACCACACCTGTATTGGAGTTGGTCCCGTCGGCATTGGCGGAGAGCCACACTCGTGACTGCTTGAAGGCATCGACGAAGGGGATTTGGGTCCCCCAGCCGTAGACCTTGGAGGTGTTGATGCCCATCCGCTCGGTACCGCCCGCCGTGGCGGGGTTGACCGTGATGGTGACCTCATCGCTGGCGGTTAGAGCGCTGTCGCTGGCCGTGAGCCGCAGGGTATAAGAACCGGCCGCCGGGAATACCGCGGTCGTATCTACGGCATTGACATTGCCGAAGGTGACCGCCCCCGGGCCGCTCACCAAGCTCCACGTGGAAGTCACGGTCGCTGGCGGGTTGGGACGGCCATCGTCCGTGACCGTACCATCCAAATTCACGTTGCTGACCGGTAGCGTGATTTGTTGCGCCGGCCCGGCATCCACGACCGGCGGGAGGTTCACTGGGTTACCCCCAATTGGGCGGTATTCGTAGGCCCCGTTATCCCATTGCGGACCGCCGGCATTGTTTCCGTCATACGGGCGTTGGGCTGTCATGTAATCAACGAAGACAGATGGGACGTTCGTTCCTGCGTCGATGGCCGGACTCCCGGCGAGCAGGCTGAAATTCCCGGAAACCGGATTGGCAAAACCGGGCGTGCTGGTCATGAGATTATTGCTGGCGACCAGACCCGTTCCGCCACCGCCGATGACCGTAGCGCCCGGGGCATTGATCAAGTTGTTCTTCACCTCCGTGTTCTGCACCATCGAGTCGATCTGCACGGCGGTAAACCCGCCGCTGCCCGACCGGTACATGGTGTTATTGAACACGGTGTACCCAACCGGTGCCGGCTCCACGCCCCGGCGGGTGATGCGAATAGCCGATACGCCGGGCGCGCCGGTCCCGTCGAACACATTGTTACGGACGGTGACATAACGGTTATTCGCGTAGAGCATCGAAGTCGTTTGTGGACCGGCACGCAGGAAGTTGCGTTCGAAAATCACATTTTCGATGCGTTGGTCCTTGGCCTGGTCCACGGGTCCGATGGTGATCATCCAGTTGATCGACCCGGGATTCTCGAAACGATTGTCGGAAATTATGCTATGCTCCACGGCCTCCGTGGGAGTTCCCGGAGCACGCTCCGCGTTGCCGGTTGGAAAGTATCCGCAGAACTTGAGTTGGTGCTTATTGGGATGCCCATTCCGAAACACGCAGTGTTGGATCACGGAGTGCGTGATGTAACACCTCAGCAAATGCTCGCCATTGACGTCGTCAATGGTGGTGCCCATCACGGCCACGTGCTGCCCGAAGTTGTAGTAAATCCCGTATCGGTCGCTATTGACCATCTCGCAATCCACGAAGAAGTTGCGGGCACGGTTTCCGTACAGGTCGGACGTGCTGATGACGCTCCCGAAATTGGAGGATCGCGATCGCAGCATCAGCGTGTTGATGCCGGGGCGAAGGCAGTACCCCACGTTCGTTGCCGTGAAATCGACATCCATGATCCGAACGTCGGTCGCCGTTGAATCCAGGGCGACCACCTCACCGGTATTGCCTGCGTGATGAATCACGGGTTTGGCCCCCACGCCGTAGGCCCCGATGGTGAAAGGTCCCGTACGGTTGGTGACCGTGCCACCCGAGGTATGAGTGAACGTCTGCCCGCGCTTCAGCAAAACGCGACGCGGACCGTTGCTGAGGAACAGCCGGCTTTTTGCGTGGGCCCAAGTTCGGAAGGGCTGATTGTATGAACCGTTGTTCGTGTCGCTTCCTTCGGCGGCCACATAATAGGTTCTTTCCGCCGTGGAATTACTGCTGTTGGCGTACACCACTTCCGGATCTTGGACGCTGATTTGCTGTTGATATGTTTGCGTCGCCCCGCTCGGTTGGGTGACGACGAGGTTCACTGTGAATGTACCGGCACTCTCGAACACGTGTGCCGCGACTTGACCAAAGGCCTCGTTCTTGCTTCGGCTGTCGGTGGCCCATAGTGCATTGGGATTATCTCCAAAGTTCCATTGATAATGGAAGGTCGCATAGTCCGCGCGGCCGTTGACCACCGGCGGCTGAATGACGCCGCTGGCCGCGCCGACGGCGTCAAAGAACACCGCCAGCGGAGCCACACCCGAGGTTCGACTGGCCGTGGTCATTGCCGATCCCGGACTGGCGCCCACGGACATGGTCACCAAAATCGTCACGATTGAGCCGGTAGTGGGGGTCACGGTGATCTCCGCCTGGTATGACCCGTTCGCCAAGCCTGTCCGGTTGACAGTGGCGCTGATGCTGTCCTGTTCTCCGGTGCTGGAACCGCTCGTGGGACTGGTGGTCAGCCACGCCGCGTTATCCTGAATCGTGTAGTTTAGTGTTCCACTGCCAGAGTTCCAAACGCCAAACGAAAGGCTGTTTGTCGAGCCGCCGAAGCCCAAGAACGTGGGATTGACCGACAAGATCGCCGATGACCCGGTTACGGTGACCTGAACAGTATCCGTGTCAACTTGCGTGAGTGCGTCGTTGACCGTCAGCGTATACGTTGTCGTCGCCGACGGCGAGGCAGTCGGTTGAGCGATATTCGCGTTATTCAAGCCCGTCGTCGGACTCCACTGGTACGTATAAGGCGGTACGCCGCCGGTTGCACTCCCGGTGAGCGTTGTCGAAGCTCCGGCCGCAATCGTGCGGTCCGGGCCGGCATTGGCCGTCAGACTCGTTAATACCGTGACCGTCGCGCTATCGGTTGCGGTGCGTGCCTGTGCATCCGTGACGGTCAGCGTATAAGTCGTCGTGACCGACGGTGCGGCCGTCGGCTGGGCAATATTGGGATTGCTCAGTCCGGTGGTCGGTGCCCATCGGTAGGTATAGGGCGCCGTTCCACCGCTTGCGCTTCCGCTAAGGCTTGCCGAGCCTCCAGCCTGAATCGTCCGATCGGGCCCGGCGTTGGCGACCAAGCTCGACCCTACGGTAACGACGACGGTGTCGGTCGCGGTTCGTGCCTGCGCGTCAGAGGCGGTGAGTGTATAGGTAGTTGTGGTGGACGGAGACGCCGTCGGTTGAGCGATATTGGCGTTGCTCAGGCCTGTGGTCGGAGACCACTGAAAGCTATAGGGTGTCGTTCCGCCTGAGGCACTGCCGTTCAGCGTCGCCGAACCACCGGGCGAAATATTACGATCCGGACCGGCATTCGCCACGAGAGGCGGGAGAACGGTGATCACGGCGGAATCGAAAGCCACTCGGCTCCGCGAGTCCGTCACCGTCAGGGTATACGTCGCCGTCGTCGTAGGAGATGCCGTGGGGCGAAGAATCGTGGGATTGTTTAAGCCGCCGCTTGGAAACCATTGATAGGTATAGGGCGGACGACCCCCGGAGACCGTGGCCAGCAACAGCACCGAGCCGCCGTGGGCGATGCTTGCATCCGGACCGGCGTAAACAATCAACGTGCTGAAAACGCTGGCATCCGATTCCAGACAGTCAAGGACACCGTTCTCATCGGCGTCAATGTCTTCGAGGCCGCACCCACAAGTGCCCGCGTCCGTCTTTAACGGGTCGCCGGGACACTCATCGTCGCAGTCGTTGGTGCCGTCACCATCACTATCGGTGTCAAAGGCCAAGCAAGGGTTGGTTCCGCTACCCGGAGTCGTACCCGCGCCGCCCCCTGGCGTCGAACCCGCACCGCTTCCAGGCGTGAAAACCGCGCCGTTCAAAGACTCATCCTCGCTGGCGTCGACGACCACGACCCGGACGGAATCTTCCGAATGGTGGTCGCCGTCACTGACGGTCAGAGTGAATTCCAACTCCGCATCTTCGTCCAAAGATGGAGCTACAAAACTGGCGTTGGCCTGGTCGGCATCCAGCAGAGTTACGGCAGGGCCCGCTGTCTGGACCCATTGGTAGGAAAGGTCGTCGTCGTTTGGATCGTAGCTTTCCTCGCCGTAAAGGAAGGTAAGTTCGTTCTCGTCCACGGTTTGATCGACGCCGGCGTCGGCGACCGGGACGACTTCCAGCTCGGGAACTTCGATGTCCAAGCGGCGGATGAAGAGCAGCTCCTCGTCCGAGTTGAACGCGGAAAGCCGAATATGCTGAACCCCCGCTTGAAGGAAGCTGAATCGTTGCTTGATTCCAGAGAGCTCCGTCTGGTTATTAAACGACCAGACGAAAGAAAGATCCTCCACCTGTCCACTGTCGGAGGTGACTTCAAATTCCCATTGAGACCGTTCGGCGTTTAGCGGCGTGGCATTGACTCGGTAATGGCTATAGTCCGCGTCATCGTTGACCGTTAATGGGAGCGTATCGCGGTCGCCATCATCCGAAAGTTGGCCCGAGTTCGTCAGGGTGTCCACCGAACTGTTGCATCCGGTCGGCGCCAGACCGGTGGCAAGCATAACCAAAAGACCAACGGCGCAGACGGTTCCACGAGCACGACCAAAGAACGTATGCATGGAAGTTTCTCCCCCTCCGCGAAGATGATGCTTCTGTCTCCCGGTCTGTCCGAGATAGGAGTCACGGACAGACCCAAAAGGAGCTTTCGATATCCCCCAACCGGAAACAACCGGCATCATCAAAAACTCGCCTCGATTGACTAAACGGTTATCGGAGTTGGCTGGTCGAATGGTGGGATGAGTGCCCGTTGGGCCGTTCGCACGACGAAGAGAAGCCGTGTGCGAATAAACGAAGCTATAGTTAGACAACTAACCCGCCTCCTAATCTAAAAAACCTGGAAACGGCAAAAGCCTCGCATGTCCCCCCGCAATTCCCCCAAAGCGGCATGCGTCCAAGAAAACCGCTGGAGTCTAGGGAGGGGATATCCCTAAGTCTATCGTCTTATGGAAAAAGTTCCACGACGTTAAATGCCCGAAAGACCGGCCGCAATTCGAGTCGATGAGAGTGATATTGCGAAAAATGAGTAAGGAGTGCAATTTATGCCCTTTGCGCCTGCGGCCCCGTTGCGGCTTCGAACCGGTGATCGACAACGACTGGAAGCCGTCGTCCGCAAGCGCCGCGCTGCGCAGCGAGATGTTCTTCGCGCCCGGATTGTTCTCTTATGTGCTGACGGCGTTCCGCATCGCCAGATCAAACGAGCACTTTCCACGAGCGTGGACACGATTGTCCGCTGGCGATGGCGCTATGAGCAAAAGGGTCTGCTGGGCCTTTTCGATCTCCCGCGCTCCGGACGGCCGCCCTGTTCGTAGTGCCACCAGGAAAAAATGCCCGCCAGGCGGTTTCGAGCCGTGCTTACAATCCGTCGTTGGCGTGGAGATGGCGCTCCTTTGGTCGATCGAACCATAGTCGAAAGACTTAGCGCCCCTCTTGCGAGGATGTAGCGTACGCCAATGGTGCTACGTACTTGAAGGTGGTTTTTTGTGACGCTACTCAAGAACAGTGACGATGATGGGGCGCCGCAAGGGGAGCCGCGCGGTGGTTTTGCCGGCGTACATCGAGCGGCGATGCGCCCGAGGATCCTGATCGTAATCGTGAATTATAAGGTCGCAAAGCTCGCGATTGACTCGCTCGCCTCCCTCGAAGGCGAGTTATCGTCGCTGCCCGGCATTCGCGTGGTGGTGGTCGATAATGATTCGCGGGATGGGTCGGTCGAGGCCCTTCGCATGGCAATTGCCACTCGGGGTTGGGACGATTGGGTAAAGCTCGAGCCATCGTCCCAGAACGTAGGATTCGCCGCCGGGAACAACCTGGGTATCCGGTTGGGATGGAGGACATTGCCCCAGTCACCACCCGATTACGTGCTGCTCTTGAATCCGGACACCGTCGTCTGCCCAGGATCCATCAAGGTACTGCTTAAGTTTCTAGAGAACCGTCCGGAAGTGGGTATCGCCGCCGGACGAAGCGAAGACCCAGACGGAACACCCCAGCATTGCTGCTTCCGGTTTCCAAACGCGTGGAACGAATTCGCTTCCAATGCGAGACTGGGTGTGATTGACCGTCTCCTGCGGAAGAGGATATGTCGAGTCCCCATCTCCGATGAGGCCCACCCCATCGACTGGGCTTCGGGCGCCTTTCTGCTCATTCGCCGTGAAGTCATCGAACAGATCGGCCTTTTCGACGAAAACTACTTTCTTTACTACGAGGAAACCGACCTTATCCGCCGGGCACGGCAAGGGGGATGGACCTGCTGGCACGTTCCTCAAAGCCGCATCGTTCACTTGGTCGGTTTTAGCTCGGGTGTCACGGTTCGGCACCGTCGGCCGGACCGCAAACCTCGCTATTGGTTCGACTCGCGACGGCGTTATTTCCTGAAGCATCATGGGTTTTTCTACACCGCCTGGGCGGATCTGTTGGCCATTCTGGGAGTGGCCCTCGGGCGAGCAAGAGAAATCCTTTTGTGGCGACCCAAGGCTTATCCTCCCCGATTCCTTTGGGATTTTGTTAGGAACAGCGTGTTCGTAAAGGGCAATCGGCTTCAAAGGGAGGGAAGATCAACGTGGAATATCGTAGAGTCGGCAACAGCGGCCTGAGTGTAAGCACGATCTCAGTTGGAGGTTGGCTGACGTTTGGAAACACCGTGGACATGGATACGACCCGCGAGATCATTCGCGAGGCCGTGGATCGCGGTGTCAACTCCGTCGACCTGGCGGACGTGTACGCCAAAGGTGAGGCGGAACGCTTTATCGGCCAAGCGCTGCGTGACTACCGCCGCTGTGATCTGGTGATCTCCAGCAAAGTCTTTTGGCCGGTGACCAACTCGCCCAACGGCCACGGCCTTGGTCGAAAGCACATCATGGAGAGCATCGATCAATCGCTGAAGAACCTGGGGACGGACTACGTCGACCTGTATTACTGTCATCGCAGCGATTCGGAAGTGCCCATTGAAGAAACGGTCTGCGCCATGGACGACCTCATTCACCAGGGGAAAGTGCTTTATTGGGGGACAAGCATGTGGCACCCCAAGCTGATGCGGCGAGTCCACCGCTTTACTCGCCGGCATGGACTGTACGCCCCCATCGTCGAGCAGCCGGAGTACAGCCTATTGCATCGCTGGATGGAAAAGAGAGTTCTTTCCACCGCCAGAAAACTGCACGTCGGCCTCATGGTCTGGGGTCCACTGGCCGGTGGAATCCTCAGCGGCAAATACCAGAACGGTACACCCGACGGAAGCCGCGGTTCGTGCACAACCGCCTTGCACAAAGACCTCACGGCCAAGACCCTGGAAAAAGTGGGCAAGTTCTGCAAACTCGCCGAAACCCTGGCTCTGCGTCCCGCGCAGCTTGCAATTGCCTGGCTGCTTCAACGTCCAGAGGTTACCAGCGTCATTACCGGTGCCACAAGCCCGCAACAGCTAGCCTGCAACGTCGGGGCCGTGGACATTAAGATCAACCCCGAGGTCGACAAACAGCTTCGTGCTCTTTTCCCTATTTGATCGGGTGGCTCGAGGCCACGGCGATCGAGAGTTCGTCCTGGACGCGCTCCGTTTTCGCGTGTTATCGCGGGCCGGTGCTTCGTGCCTTCCGTTACGTCCGCTCCCTTACGGTCGCGGCTCGGATTACCCTTCGTCCCTTTGTCCCTTTGTTTTGTCCCTGCCACGTCGCCGCCATCAACAGCCGGTTCCGGCCCGGCGGCGACGTCCACCATGATCTCATCGAAGTACAGGTAATCGGGCGAATCAGTTAGGACACTACCCGACACCCAACTCCGCGACTCCGCCAACCAACCCCTGCCCTGGACCTCCGCCGGGCCCGTGCAGATCATCCCCGTCGCCCCATAACTCTGTCCCTGCTGGGTGCCATGTCCAAGCCTGCCGAGGCCGGGCGCGCATGTTTTGTCCAGTGAGGCAAGTCAGCGCCCCGCGCGGGGGGTTACGGCGGCTGAACCCGTGGCCGGTTTCAAGCCCGTCGGACGACCGGACCGGGTTGGATGACCGCTCTCTAACCAGGTGTTCTCCAGCCATAACAGGGGCGCTCTCTCTTTCGACCACAAACAGAGATCGCCCCCGGCGTTATTTATTTCGGATGGGCAGTATTTCTAGAGACTGCCCGGTTACCCAAAAGAAGGCGGCGGATGCTTCCCTTTTTCGGTCATTGTGGTATGCTTTTGAGCTTTATTGCCGCCCCAACTTTTTTCGTGCCGGTTTTGCTTCGACGGACGTGGAAGCAAATTGGGACTTTTTGGGCTATCGAAGCTATAACGGCCATTAGAGGTCAGGTTATCGTACGTTGCGGCCAAAGGGGAGGAGAGGGCCTTTCTGCTCGGCGGGTAGATAGCCATCCTAACCGATAATGCAGAATGCCGCCGGTCTGGATTGTGGTATGGGAAAGAGCTTCAGTTGCTTCATCGTCGGGGCGGACTCGCTACTGATCGAATGCGGCGAGATTCTCCTATCGCGCGGACACACAATTCTCGGCGTCTTGTCAAGTGCGCCTCGAATTGTTGATTGGTCCCGGCGAAAAGGGCTGCGCATCATCGACCCAGGGTCGGAATACTGCCCGATCCTCCGTGAGCAGCCGTTTGATTACCTTTTCAGTATCACGCATCTCGCGATCCTGCCGGATGACGTGGTCGCGCTTCCCTGGAAGGGGGCGATCAACTTCCATGATGGTCCTCTTCCTCGCTACGCGGGCCTGAATGCACCCGTTTGGGCGCTGATCAACCGCGAACCGACCTACGGCATCACCTGGCATTGGATGACGTCCCAAATTGACCAAGGCGACATTCTCAAGCAGCGGTTGTTTGAAATTGCCCCGGGAGAGACTTCGCTTTCCCTCAATACCCGCTGCCTCGAGGCCGGAATCGAGACGTTTGCCGAGCTTGTGGACGAGTTCGCCGCCGAGACGATTGCCGGCCGGAAGCAGAACCTTGCCGAACGAACCAATTGCGGCAGATTCGATCGCCCGCCCGGAGCGTGTTTCCTCGATTGGCGCCGCAGCGCCGAAGACCTTGAAGCTCTCGTCCGCGCATTGGATTTTGGCCGTTATGACAATCCCGTCGGATCGGCCAAGGTCGTGCTTGGCGACGAAATCTTCATCGTCACGCGCGCCGTCGCAAGCGACGAAAGCTCGAATGCTGATCCGGGGACGGTTCTGGCTATTGGACCTCAGGAAATCCGAGTGGCCACGGGTAACGGCACGTTGTCACTGACGGCACTGTCATCTTTGTTCGGCCAGAGTGCCGCGATCGACCACGTTGCGGCAAAGAGGGGCGTGAAAGTGGGGCAGCGCTTAGCGGCGCCCTCGCCTGAGTCCTTCGACGCGCTGAGCAAGCTCAATGCCGAGCTTAGCCGGTCGGAGGGTTTCTGGGTCCGCCGGCTGGCGCGAATGGAGCCGATCGAGGTTCCCTACGCGCATCCGAGTGAGCGATCCGCTTCGGAAAGCCGCTGGCGAGATGACCGCCTCGATGTACCCGAAGCACTTGGAAAAAAGCCCGGCTCAGGACTCATGGAGACCCTGACCGCGGCTTTTGGGTCGTTCTTGGCCCGGCTTGGGAATAAGAGCCGGTTTCATTTCTCGTATTCGAATTCCGCATTACGGCAGCGCATTCGCGGTTTCGAAAACGTCGTGTCCGCTTATGTGCCTTTGGAAATTGACCAGCTACCGACGGACACATTTGAGACCGCCCGCGCCAAGCTCGCGGCCGAGCTGAAAGATGTCGGCGGCGGGGGCACATGGCTGAAAGACGCAGTCGCCCGGTTTGGTGAACTGCACGGCCATCGTGAGCGAACCCAGGGCGCGCTTCTTACGGTCGGAGTCGAGCATCTCGCCGGTTTCGAGGGTTTTGCGCCGGCGGAGGGGCTTCAACTCGCGCTGGTGATTTCGGAAGCCTCCGGCGAATGCCGCCTTTACTACGACGAGTCGGTTTTTTCCGCGAATGCAATCGCCACGTTGAGTCGCCAATTCTCAACGTTCCTGACCAACGCCGCCGCTCACTCGGGAAGGCCCGTGACTCAACTAGATGTGCTCTCGAGCTCGGAACGCCATCGGCTGCTCATGGATTGGAACCGAACCGATACTCCATACCGCCGCGACGCCTGCCTCCACCATCTGGTCGAAGAACAAGCCGAGCGGTCGCCCGAGTCGATCGCTCTGGTGTTCGAAGATCAATCGCTGACCTACCGGCAGCTTGACGAGCGGGCCAATCAGCTTGCCGGCTATCTCCGGCGCTTGGGCATCGGCCCCGACCGGCTCGTCGGTGTGTACGTGGAGCGATCGCTCGATCTTATCGTGGCCACGCTTGCCGTTTTGAAGGCAGGAGGGGCCTACGTGCCGCTCGATCCCTCATTTCCGAGGGAACGCATCGCCTTCATGATCGAGGACTCTAAGACATCGGTGATTATCACTCAGAACCATTTGGCGAAAGAGTTGCCCGCGTCATCGAGCCGTATTGTGCGGATCGACGCGGATTGGCCGCTCATTGCACGCGAGCCGCGAACGGCAAATCGAGGCGAGGTCAAGCCGGCGAACTTGGCCTACGTGATCTACACCTCCGGCTCGACCGGCAAACCCAAGGGGGTCATGGTCGAGCATCACAACGTGGTCAACTTCTTCGCGGGCATGGATGCGCAAATTCCGGACGACCCTCCGGGCACGTGGCTGGCGGTGACAACCCTGTCCTTTGATATTTCCGTGCTCGAATTGTTCTGGACGCTGGCTCACGGCTTCAAGGTCGTGCTCTACAAAGACCCCGATCGACAAGCTTTCGCGACCCTCAGCAGCCGCCTCGATCGTGCCATGGATTTGGCCCTCTTCTTCTGGGGCAACGACGACGGGCCGGGCCCGCGCAAGTACGAACTGCTCCTGGAAGCGGCGAAATTCGCCGACGCGAACGGGTTCTCCGCCGTGTGGACACCTGAGCGCCATTTTCACGCTTTCGGCGGACCGTATCCAAACCCCTCGGTCGTGGGGGCAGCGCTGGCCGCCACCACATCTCGTGTACAAATCCGGGCGGGAAGTTGCGTATTGCCCTTGCACCATCCCATCCGCGTCGCGGAAGAATGGTCGGTCATCGACAATCTCTCCAACGGCCGAGTGGCGGTCTCCTTCGCGTCCGGCTGGCAGCCGCATGATTTCGTATTGCGCCCCGAAGCCTACAAAGACAACAAGACCACCATGTTCCGCGATATCGAAACGGTTCGGCGGCTATGGCGGGGCGAGTCCGTTGCTTTTCCGGGACCGTTTGGCGACCTGATCGAACGGACCACGCTGCCGCGGCCGGTGCAGCCGGAACTGCCTATTTGGATCACTTCGGCCGGCAATCCCGAGACGTACCGTCAAGCCGGAAGCATCGGGGCCAACGTGCTCACGCATCTGCTCGGGCAGTCGGCGGAGGAGGTAGCCGGCAAAGTCCGCATCTATCGCGAGGCCCGAGCGGCTGCGGGGCATGATCCCGACGCGGGGCAAGTAACGCTGATGCTGCACACGTTCGTGGGCAAAGACGACGAAGAGGTGCGCAGGATCGTCCGAGACCCGATGAAGGAGTACCTGCGAAGCTCCGTCAATCTGCTCAAACAATTCGCGTGGACGTTTCCGGCATTCAAGCGTCCGGGCGGCGCCGATGCCAAGCCGGACGACATCGATCTGGGTAGCCTGACGGCCGAAGAGATGGACGGCATCCTCGAACACGCTTTTTTGCGTTATTTTGAAACCAGCGGTCTCTTCGGAACCCCGCAGACGTGCCTGCGGATGATCGACCAACTCAAATCCATCGGCGTGACCGAGATCGCCTGCCTGATTGACTTCGGGATTGATGCCAAGACTGTCCTGGACAGCCTTCCGTACCTAAACACAGTGCGCGAGCTTGCCAATCCCGTTTCGCAACCGGCCGATCGCAACGGAAGGGACTTTTCTTTCCCGGCCCTGGTGCGGAACCACCGTGTCACCCACATGCAGTGCACGCCGTCGATGGCCCGCATGTTCCTCGACAACGAAGAAACGCGGGTAGCGTTGGCTTCCATTGCCAACCTTTTCATCGGCGGGGAGGCGTTTCCAACGGCCCTGGCGCGGGAGTTGCGAGAATTCCCGGCGACAACCATCACCAACATGTATGGCCCGACGGAAACGACCGTTTGGTCCGCCACGCACTGTCTGGATGGAGTCACGCAGACCATTCCCATCGGACGGCCGATTGCCAATACGCGGCTGTACATTCTCAACGATCAACGCCAACCCGTTCCGCCCGGCGTCCCGGGCGAGCTATACATCGGCGGCGACGGCGTAGTTCGTGGGTATCTGCACCGCCCCGAGCTGACCGCCGAGCGCTTTCTGCCCGATCCCTTCCGCCCCGGGGAGCGCATTTATAAAACGGGTGACCTCGCCCGCTTTGACCGCAACGGGCTCGTCGAGTTTCTGGGCCGCAACGACTTCCAAGTGAAAATTCGCGGCTACCGCATCGAGCTTGGCGAAATCGAAGCCTGCGTCGCGGCCCATGAATCGATCCGCGAGGCCGTGGTCATCGCTCGGGAAGATGCGCCGGGTGACCCTCGGCTGGTGGCTTACGCGGTGGTCCGCGGGGTCGCGCCGTCACCCGGTACGCTTCGAGAATCGCTGCGCAAAAAACTACCGGACTACATGATCCCCGCGCACTTTGTGTTCCTCGACCGACTGCCGCTGACCCCCAACGGCAAGGTCGATCGGAAGGCCCTTCCGGCTCCGCAAGTGAGCGAGAGCCGGCCGGCCGCCGCGTTCACTGCCCCCGCCGACGAATTGGAAAAGGGCATCGCCGGACTATGGCGTGAAACGCTAGCGGTTCAGGAAGTCGGCATCGACGACAACTTCTTTGACATCGGGGGGCACTCCCTTCTTGTCGTGCGGATGCACCGCCGGGTCAAAGAGCTGTTCGAGCAACCGGTGGCATTGACGGATCTCTATCGTTTTCCGACGATACGCTCCTTCGCCGAGTTTCTGCGCGGCGGCGGTGACGGGCGTATTCAGCACAGCTCCGACCGGGCGCAAATGCGCAGGGATGCCATGCAACGACGGAGGGGCATCCGCGGCGAGAAAAGCCAATTGGGCACGGCACAAAAGCGATGACCGGCATCGATCTGCACAATATTAGCGAGAACGATATTGCCATCATCGGGATGGCCGCCCGAGTTCCTGGGGCGCGCAACGTCCGTGAATTCTGGCGGAACCTTCGCGACGGCGTGGAATCGGTCCGCGCGTACACCGACGAAGAGCTGCTGGCCCAGGGCGTTTCCGCCGACCTCCTGCAAGACCGGCGCTACGTGAAGTCCGGACTGGTTTTGGAGGATCTGGAGTCCTTCGACGCGGAGTTCTTCGGGTTCAGCCCGAAAGAGGCCGCGATCATGGACCCCCAGCACCGCCATTTCCTGGAATGCGCCTGGGAAGCCCTGGAGAACGCGGCCCACCCGCCGGAGTCGTTCAAAGGTCCGATCGGCGTCTTTGCCGGATGCGGTATGGGCGCTTATTTCATGTTCAACCTGCTTAGCAACCCGGACTTGGTCGAATCCGTCGGACTGTTTTTGCTGCGCCACACGGGCAACGACAAAGACTTCCTCTCCACGCGAGTTTCATACTTGTTCAACTTGACCGGCCCCAGCGTCAGTATTCAGACGGCCTGTTCCACGTCGCTGGTGGCGGCGCACATGGCCTGCCAAAGCCTGCTGAACGGCGAATGCGACTTGGCCCTGGCCGGGGGGGTGACCATCGAACTCCCCCATTACCGCGGCTACCTCTATCAAGAGGGCGAGATTCTCTCGCCCGACGGGCACTGCCGGGCCTTCGACCACCGCTCGCAGGGAACCATCTTCGGGAGCGGTACGTGCGTCGTCGTGCTCCGACGCCTGAAGGATGCCATTCAGGACGGCGACCACGTCCACGCGGTGTGGAAAGGATCGGCGGTCAACAACGACGGCGCGGGCAAGGTGGGCTACCTGGCTCCGAGCGTGGACGGCCAGGCCGCGGCCATGGCCGAAGCCTTGGCGCTCGCGGGCGTCCGCGCGGATTCCATCGGCCTGGTGGAGTGTCACGGGACCGGCACTTACGTCGGAGACCCGATCGAAGTGGCGGCGCTGACCCAGGCTTTCCGACAGTCCACGTCGCGAAACGGCTACTGCGGGATCGGCTCGGTCAAGACCAACATCGGGCACTTGGATACGGCCGCAGGCACGGCCAGTTTGATCAAGGCGGCGTTGGCCTTGCAGCACGGACAATTGCCGCCAAGTCTCAACTACCAGGCGCCCAACCCGACGATCGATTTTCGCGGCAGCCCGTTCTTTGTCATTGATCGTCTGCGTGATTGGCCCAAGACCACGGAGCCGCGGCGGGCGGCGGTGAATTCGCTCGGCGTGGGAGGTACGAATGCCTTCGCGATCCTGGAGGAAGTGACTACGCCGGCGGCAAGCAGTGAATCCAAACGACCCTTCCAACTGCTCACTCTGTCGGCCCGAAATCGTTCCGCGTTGGACGGCGCTGGAAAACGGCTTGCGGAGTTTTTGCGAGAAAGCGCGGACGTGAATCTGGCTGACGTTGCGTACACACTGCACGTCGGACGGCGGGCCTTCGATTGCCGGCGGGTCTTGGCTTGCCGGAGTCGCGAGGAGGCCGTCGAGCTTTTGGAGGCCAACGACCCACGGCGGGTTTTCACTCACAAAGTCGCGAGCCAGAAGCCGTCCGTCGTGTTCATGTTCCCCGGCGGAGGGGCGCAGTACCCCAACATGGGACGCGACCTTTACGAAAGCGAGCCGTTGTTCCGAGAGCACGTCGATCGCGGGCTGGAGCTTCTGCAGCCAAAAGTGGATTTCGACGTCCGCCGCGTGCTGTTTCCCAGCGAGCAGGAATTCCAGTCGGCGGCCACTGAGCTTCAGAGACCATCCGTTCAGCTTCCGCCGATTTTCATCATGGAATACGCCCTGGCCGAGCTTTGGGTGTCCTGGGGCATCCAGCCGGAGTCCTTGATCGGACACAGCCTTGGCGAAAACACGGCTGCTTGCGTTTCCGGCGTACTTTCTTTTCCTGATTGCCTGGGCTTGGTGACGCTTCGCGGGAAGCTGTTCGAGCGAGTGCCGGCCGGCGGAATGCTCAGCGTCCCAATGCGTCCGGAACAGCTTAAGCCGTTGCTGGGCGATGATCTTGACCTGGCGGTGGTGAACAGTCCGGAGTTCTGCGTGGCCTCCGGCCGAAACGAGGCCCTCGACGCTTTGCAGCGGGTGCTGGCTGAACAAGGTGTCGACGCGAAGCGCGTGCCCATTGCCATTGCCGCTCACTCGCGGCTGCTGGAACCGATTCTGGCCGATTTTGGAGCGTACTTGCGGAGCATCGAGCTTCATCCGCCGCGGATCCCGTTTATCTCCAACCGGACCGGTACGTGGATTACGCCTGAGCAAGCCACCAGCCCCGACTATTGGGTGCAGCACCTGCGGAACACGGTCCATTTCGGCAACGGGATCGGCACATTGCTGCAAACGCCCGGACGCGTGATCCTGGAAGTAGGACCGGGTAAGACGCTCGGCTCGCTGGCCAAGCAGCATCCGGACATGAAGCCGGGCCAGAGCGTCATTTCCTCCATGCGGCATCCGGAGGAGAAGGTTTCCGACGCCGCCTATTTCCTGACGGCGGTGGGACAAGTGTGGGCGGCCGGCGTGCCGGTGGAATTGTCGCGTCGTTGGCAGGGCGAAACGCGGCGCCGCGTGCCCTTGCCGACCTACGCTTTTCAGCATCAGCGATTTTGGATCGAGCCGGGCAAAGTCACCGCCGAGGCACGAGAGGACGTCACCGCGGTCAAACGACTGGAGAATCTCGACGAATGGTTCTATCGGCCGGTGTGGAAGCGGCATGATCCGGAACCTGGCGCCGCCGACCAAGCCGCTAAAACGTGCTTGATCTTCCTGGACGGTGCGGGGATCGGCCAACGCTTGGCCGACCGGCTGGGCCGCCGCGGGTTCGAGGTGCTCACCGTTCGTGAAAGCGACGGCTATCATCAGGCGAGCGCGACGGAGTATTTTCTTTCACCCGAGCACGGCCGCGAGGGCTACGACCGGCTGGTGCGCGACTTGGTGACCGCCGGAAAGGCGCCCGCCCAAACCGTGCACCTGTGGTTGGTCACGGCGGATGAGAGCTTTCGGCCCGGCTCCAGCTTTTTCCATCGCAATCAGGAGCGGGGGTTTTACAGCCTGTTTTTCCTGGCTCAGGCGCTGGCGGACGAGGGCGTTCACGGTCCTCGACACTTAACCGTCGTCTCCAATGGCATGCAGAAAGTGCAAGACGAGGACTTGCCTTGCCCCGAGAAGGCGACGGTGCTCGGTCCGTGCAAGGTGATCCCGCGCGAGCTGCCGCAATACACGTGTGCCTGCATTGATGTCGTGCCAACAGATGGTACGCGCCGCCGGCGAGGCAGGACGGCATCCGATGCGCCGGACAAACTCATCGATCTTCTCGAAGCGGATGTCTTGGCCAAGCCCGCCAATCGCACCGTTGCCTATCGGGATGGGGTCCGATGGGAACAGCACTTTGAACGAAGTCCTCTGCCGTCTCCGGCGAAAGAGATAGCCGGTAAAATCCGGGAGAAGGGTGTCTACTTGATCACCGGCGGTCTGGGTGGCCTCGGATTGGTGATGGCCGAGTATCTGGCGGCCAAGGCCCAAGCCCGACTCGTGTTGGTCAACCGAACCGAACTGCCGCCGCGCGAGGAGTGGGAACTTTGGAGCAAACGCAACGGCTCCAGCAACGGTCGGGCGGAGAAGATTCGGCGCATCCAGGCCCTGGAGGCCCTGGGAGCGGAGGTGTTGCCGGTCGCCTCCGACGTGACCGACGTCGAGCAAATGCGCCGCGCGGTGGCGGAAGCCAAGACGCGGTTCGGGCGGTTGGACGGCGTCTTGCACGCCGCGGGCGTGTTGCACGACGACCTGATTCAAGTGAAGAACCAGGCCGACATTGAGGACGTCTTTGCCCCGAAGGTTCAGGGGACGCTTGTACTGGACGAGGTTCTTGGCGATGCCGATCCGGACTTTTTCGTGCTCTTCTCTTCGACCAGCACGATTCTCGCCCCGCCGGGTCAGGTCGATTACGTCGCCGCCAATGCCTTCCTCAACGCCTTCGCCCAATGCCGGGCCAAGCGAGGCCGAACGCTTACCGTTGCCGTCAACTGGGGTGTATGGAACGAAGTGGGCATGGCCGCCGAGGCGGCCGCGCGGATGAGTCAACGCGGCGCCGCAGAGGCCTTGACTGAGGAACCGGCGACGCACGCTCTGTTCTCGGTTCGCGCGGGCGACGGCAAAGGATTGACCCTTCTGCGCGCCACGTACAGCCCCGCGACCCATTGGGTCCTCGACGAGCATCGGACCAGGGCCGGACACGCGCTCATGCCGGGAACGGGGTTTATCGAAATGGCCCGGGCGGCCCTGGCGGAGTGCGGCGAAGCCGGCCCGTTCGAGATCAGCGACCTGTATTTCTTCCGGCCGTTGACCGTCGGGGACGACGAGCCTAAGGAAGCCCGCGTCAAGCTCCGTCGCATCGATGCCGGATACAGCTTCGAAGTGCAGAGCCGATGCACGCTGGACGACGGCCGTGTGGGCTGGGAAACGCACGCCCAAGCCAAGCTTCTTCTGCACGCCTTCGGGCCCGCCGACGCTCTGCCGCTTGCGGATATCAAGGCCCGTTGCCAAGTGCGTCGCCTCCCGGAAGACAAAACGGGGATTCGGTCCAAACAGGAGGATTTTCTGCGGTTCGGGCCGCGATGGCGCGTGCTCCGCGAAGTCGCCCACGGTCAGGGAGAAGCATTCGCCCGACTGCAACTGCCGGAACGATTCGTCGGTGATTTGGAAGGCTTTGGCCTTCATCCGGCGCTTCTGGATTTCGCCACCGGGTTCGCCGTCGAGGGAATTGACGGATACGACGCTCACAAGGCGTTATGGGTGCCGGTGTCGTACAAATCGGCGAGGATCCACGGCCCGTTGACCTCCAAGCTGGTCAGTTGGGTGAAAAATCACGGCGAGAACCGGGCGGACAAGGAGTTCATCGCTTTCGACGTGGTCATCGCCGATTCACGGGGCCGCGTTCTGGTGGAAATCGAGGAATTCTCCATGAAGCGCGTTTCCGGCGATGCGGATTTCGCCCTGGCCCGTAAACCGACCGCCGCCGAAGTCGAGCTGGAACCGGTTGCCGGCGCCGCGGACGAGCGCCAATTATCGCCGGCCGAACGAGCGTTTCGGCACAATCTTCGTCACGGGATTCGTCCGGCCGAAGGCACGGAGGCCCTGCGCCGCGTGCTTTCCAACGGGCAGGTGTCGCAGATGGTGGTCACGTCGCTTGATTTGGAAGGCCTCTTCGCCCAAGTCGAAAGAACGGCGGCCCAGACCGGGCAGACCTCTACGAAATTCGAACGACCGGCCCTGGACAGCGAGTACGTCGAGCCGCGCGATGATATCGAGCGCACGCTCGTCGGCTTTTGGGAGGAACTCTTAGGCGTCCAATCGGTCGGTATTCGCGACAGCTTCTTCGATTTGGGCGGCCACTCGCTAATTGCCGTCCGCCTGTTCGCCAAAATCAAGAGGACCTACCAGGTCGAATATCCCATTTCGGTGCTCTTCGAAGCTCCGACGATCGAGCGCTGTGCGGACATGATACGATCGGTGGTTGGTGCGGATGCCGGGCAAAAGGCGCCTGTTCCGGAATCCCAGCAACGGCGCTATAAGCATCTGGTACCCATGCATCCTCGCGATCCGGGTCGCAAAACGCCGTTCTTCCTCATCGCCGGCATGTTCGGCAACGTCCTCAACCTACGCCACTTGGCACACTTGATCGGAACCGACCGGCCATTTTTCGGCGTACAAGCTCGCGGGCTTTACGGCGACGATCAGCCGCACGAGACCTTCGAGGAAATGGCCCGCGACTATCTGGCGGAGATTCGCACGGTGCAGCCGCACGGGCCGTACGAACTCGGCGGCTTCTCGGGCGGGGGCATCGCCGCCTACGAAATTGCCCAGCAGCTTCTGGCGGATGGCGAGGAAGTCGCATTGCTGGTCCTGCTGGACACGCCTTTGCCGCAATCGCCGCCGCTGAGTGCCACCGATAAGACACGAATTCACTGGCAACGGTTGAAGCGCCAAGGCCCGGCGTATCTGACGCAATGGGCACGCAATCGCATCGCGTGGGAACTGAAAAAGCGCCAAGGCCGTTCAGAACAATCCAATGGAGAGGTGCACCCGGCCGAGTTTCGCTCCGAGGCCATCAAGAATGCGTTTTACCGGGCGCTGCCCAAGTATGGGCTGCGGCGGTTCCCGGGCACGATCACGCTGTTTCGGCCGAAGCTCGACAAGGCTTATGTGTTAGGCCCGAAGCGTATACTCAACTCCGCGAAGGAATTTGTCTACCACGACAACGGCTGGGGGCCTTACGCAGACCGCGTCGAGGTTCACGAAGTGCCGGGCGATCATGACAGCATGGTGTTGGAGCCGAACGTTCGCGTGCTGGCCCAGAGACTTCGAGCCTGTCTAGCCGGCGTGGAGAACGAAGCACGCCCGCTGGTGGCGGATCGGCTGGAAGCCATGGGAGCCGTTTGATGTCCGTGCAATTCCCGATTCCCGTGGTGGATGATCTCTTTGAACCTCCGGTTCTCGCGGTCGTTTCCCGACTGAACGAGGAACCAACGCATTTGCCGCCGGAGGAGCAGTGCTTCGTGGCCCGGGCCTCGCGAAATCGCAGGATGGAGTTCGCCACGGGCCGCCAATGCGCCCGGTGGTTATTGCGTCGCCTAGGAGTTGACGCACCTGCTCTTCAGGCCGATTCGGATCGTTGCCCGATTTGGCCTGCCGGGACCGTTGGCTCCATTGCGCACGCCGACGATCTGTGCATCGTCGCGGCGGCGCCCAGTGCGCTGGTCGCCGGCGTGGGCGTAGATGTGGAACCCGATGAGGAATTGGAGCGTGACCTGTGGCCGATCGTCTGTACAGGGCAGGAACGAGAGTGGCTGGACACGCAGCCGGTTTCGCTTCAAGGGCGCCTGGTCCGGCTTTTGTTTTGTGCCAAGGAAGCCGTCTACAAATGCTGGTTCCCCCGCGCCCGGCGTTTCTTGAGTTTTCAGGAAGTGGGTATTCGGCTGGATCTACCCCAGGGCCGATTTCGGGCGGAGCTGTCCCACGCTGCGATGATCCCAAATGGCGTTGGCCAATGGGTGGGCCGTTGGTTGATCAGCGGCAGATGGGTGTTTGCCGGCATCGTGGATTCCGAGGTTTCGGCCGCTGCCGCCGCATAGTCCTAAGGTGAGCCATGCATTTGACAGATGTTTCCACTTTAGGCGAAAGAAACCATGAGCGATCGGCCCAACCTCAAGCAACTGGAAACGGTATTGGCCCAACCGCTGGCCCGGCTCTTTGGGGGAAACGGCGTCGGGTCAATCACCTTGCTGAACTCCGTCGCTCCGGCCGACGATCCGGTGCCCGATGCGGTGACCAAGTGGCTGATTTGCGATGCGCGGCAGCGGCGTGTGGCCGTCGTCCTTTGTGCCTCGCCGGTCTCGCCGGGTTTGGTTGCACGGGGAATGCACCGCGCCCGCGAAGCGAAAAAAGCATTGGGCCCGGACTTAGGCCGGGTCATTCTCGATTCCCTGCAAGAGGGCGAAATCCTCGGGCTGAGTTACACCGTGCTGCCCTATTGCCGTCCTTTGAGCGAGCGCCGGCTGATTCGCAGAGTTCAATGCGGTTTGCTCCGCCCGGCTGTACTGGATTGGTTGCGAAATGCGACGAAATTGACCGTGCGAGAAGTCAGCGGCACGGACGCCGCCGAAGAATTCGGCAAGCCCTTGCGCCACTTGAGCGATCATCCGGAATTGCCGGATACGCTTCGTTCACCCGCCGAGACGGCTTGGGAACGGTTGAAGACCGGTCGTTGGTCGCCGCGCCATGTCCTCATGCACAACGATTTTTGGGACGGCAATATTCTGATCGACCATCGCAACGTCACCGGTCGTGGTGGGCGGCCGTGGCGAAACCGATTCGTCATCATCGACTGGCCCGGGGCCAGCGTGCGAGGATACGCCTTCTATGACCTTCTTCGATTCGCTCGGGCCACGTCATGGTCGATTCACCGGCTTCATGACGAGGTCGCGGCCCATTGCCGGATTCTGGGTTGCGAGCTTGCCGATGCTCCCTGTCACTTGCTGGCGGCCCTTGGCTGCCTGGAGATGCACCGGGAACGGTTTCCCCTGCCCCACTTCATTCGCACGGCCAACGGCTGCCTGGACACGTTATGGGCTGTGTGTGGGCGATGGGACTCCTTGGGTCCACGAAAAACCGATCAAAGGGCGCCGGCTGTCGCCCATCAGGGGTTATGCGGCGAATGAAAGGGAGCGGAACGCTTGGCCGATCAAGCCGATCTAAAAGTTCTGGACAAATGATGGATACGAGCCTGCAACTTCCCGACTCTGCTATCAGCGTTCCGCCCGCGGTTCCAGCCGCCGCGACTGCCGGCCGTCCGGCGTGGGTGACGGCGTGCTTGGATCACGTTCGTATCGCGGCCATTGCCTTCGAGCTTGGGTTGCTCATCTTGGTGATTCGCGTCTTCGCGATCGAGAGCAAAGCGCTGCTGTGGCTCATGGTGTTGGCCTTCGGCGGATTCGTGATCCATCACGCGCTGCCGCTGCGCTTACGCCTGCCGTTTTTTTCATTGCTATCCGTCGCAGGGATCGGAGTGATTTTGGGTCCGGCCAGCGCCGCGTGGCTACTGTTCTTGGGATTGGCGATCCTGGCCGCGGCCCACCTGCCCATTCCCTTTTGGCCCCGGGTCGGGGTCATCATTGTTCTTGCCGCCTTCTTCGCGGCGGCCCGGGTGGAACTGCTGCCGGTGCCTTTCTCGCCGGCGATCTGGCCGGTGTTGGGAAGCATGTTCATGTTCCGCCTGATGGTGTACCTGTACGACGTCTATCATCAGGCGGCGCCGTTTGGCTTCTCGCGCGGCCTGGCCTATTTCTTCATGCTGCCCAACGTCTGCTTCCCGCTGTTTCCCGTGGTGGATTACAAGGGGTTCTGCCGCAGCCACTACAACGACGAGGCCACGCGGATCTATCAAACGGGCATCGAATGGATGTTCCGGGGCGTGATCCATTTACTTCTATACCGTCTCGTGTATCAGGTCTTTCTCGTCGATCCCGCCACCATTACCGACGCCGCGGGCGCGGCCCGCTTTGCCGTGGCCACGTACCTGCTTTATTTGAAGGTTTCCGGCTCATTTCACTTCATCGTGGGTTTATTGCACCTGTTCGGTTTCAACCTCTCGGAGACGAACCACCTCTATCTGTTGTCATCGAGCTTCACGGACTTCTGGCGGCGCATCAACATCTATTGGAAGGACTTTATCCTGAAGCTCTTTTTCAACCCCCTCTACTTTCGATTCAAGAAATCGATGCGAGCCCCGGCGGCGCTGGTGACCGCAACGATCCTTGCCTTCGCGGTGACATGGCTCTTGCACTCGTATCAGTTGTTCTGGATTCGCGGCGACTTTCCGATTCTCTGGCAGGATATGGTCTTCTGGGGTTTTCTAGCCGTGGGCGTCGCCGTGACGGCGGTTTACGAGACCAAGAATACCCGGCAACGATCGTTGAAAAAAACACTTCCGTCGTTGCAAACTCGGCTGCGCCGTGCGGCCTGTACGATGGTCATGTTCGTCGTGCTTTGCCTGCTTTGGACGTTGTGGACTTCGGAGTCCTTCGACGGCTGGCTCCTGCTGCTGTCCCATGCTCAGCGCGTGACACCGGGAGGCCTGCTGATTCTGCTCGGGGGCTTGAGTCTGATCGGACTCGCCGGCCTGCTTCTGGGCCACACGTCGCGCGAGGATACCCGTTCCGGGCCGCGATCCGCCGTCCCGAATTCCGAGTTTTGGCCGCCCGTTCTGCGAGTTGGGGTTCTCTGCCTATTGCTTCTGTGGGTCGGCCGTAATCCCTTGCTGTTTTCGTTTGCCCCGAGCGTGGCGGAAGCCCTGGACAATCTGAAACACCCCGAGCGGCTGAACCAGCGGGACGCCAAAATGTTGGAGCGGGGCTATTATGAGGACCTGACCAACGCCGCCCGGTTCAACCCGCAGCTTGCGGAACTCTACAGCCAACGGCCGACGGATTGGAACGCCGGCCACGCGGTGCAAAAGACCGGCGGCTTCCCGCCCTATGAACTGATTCCATCCCAACAGGTCGAATACAAGGGAGTGATCCAGAGCACGAACCGTTTCGGCATGCGCGACCGGGAATATGAGCGGATCAAGCCGGCGGGCACATTCCGCGTCGCCCTATTGGGTGATTCCCATTCCAAGGGATCGGGCGTCCAGGACAGTGAAACATTTGAAAACGTCGTGGAGGACCGGCTCAATCGTGAGCACGTCAACGGCCGAATCACCCAATTCGAGATTCTCAACTTCTCCGTCGGCGGCTACGGCCCGCTCTGTAGGCTGGCGACGCTGGAGCAAAAGGTCTTCGATTTCGGCCCGGACGCCGTCATTTATGAAGGGATCGACGATCTTACTTGGATCGTCAACGAGTTGGCCAACGCCGCGGACCGCGAGATCGAAATCCCCTTTGAACGGGTCAGCACGATTGTGAAGGAAGCCGGAGTGGTGAAGGGCACGCCGCGCATCGTCGCTGAGCAGCGAATCAAACCGCGGGCCGAGGAGTTGCTCCGTTGGGTCTATGCACGGTTTGCTGAAAGCTGCCGGACGCGAGGCGTCGCCGCTCTTGCTACGTTCCTGCCGCGGCCCGAATCTCTGCCCGAAGAGCGGGCACTTTTGGCCAAACAGATGAAGCTCGCTCAAGAGTCAGGATTGGAGGTCTTCGATATTTCCGAGGCGTATTCGGGCATCGAAGATCTGGAATCTCTGTGGCTGGCCAAATGGGACCGGCACCCCAACGCCGAGGGGCATCGCCGGTTGGCCCAGCGATTTTACGAAGGGATCTGTCAGAAAGTACTGCCGGGGTCAGCCGAAGGAAGCCAGTGAAGGGTCGCGCTCCGGCCCGTTGTTTTAGAGAGATTTGCGATGAATAAGACGCAGACGTTTCAGGAGTTCATGACCGTCAACGCCCCCATGATTCCCATATGGGGGTTTGTGCTAAACCTGTTTCTCGCCGCCCTTTGCTGCTACGTGCTCAGCGTGATGTACATGCGATTTGGACGCTCGCTTTCCAACCGGGCCAGCCTGGCGAGGAACTTTATCATCGTGGGAGCAACTACGATGCTGATTATCAGCATCGTGAAATCATCCCTCGCGCTCTCGCTTGGATTGGTTGGGGCCTTATCCATCGTTCGCTTCAGGACCGCGATCAAGGAGCCGGAGGAACTGGCCTATTTGTTCATCACCATCGCGGTCGGACTGGGGTTCGGCGCCGGCCAACGCCTGGTGACGGTCCTAGGGTTTGTGGTCATCATGGTCTTGATCGCCTTCAGGGGCGTGCTGGACCCCAAGGGCGACCACAGCAGCTTGTACCTCATTGTCAGTCATCGCGGTTCCCCTAAACTGACCCTGGAGGACATCACCGAGACACTCCGTCAGTTTTGCATGTCCCTGAGCTTGAAACGGTTCGATGAGTCAGCCGAGCTGTTGGAGGCCGCTTATCGCGTAAGCTTCTCCGACTATGGTCAATTGGAAAGCGCCAAAAACGCCCTTCGGCGATTCGGCGATTCCGTACAGGTAAGCTTTGTAGATAACGAGGAGCTTGCCTGATGCGGATCATAACCGGCATTCATGAAGGCGTGCTGCTTCCGCGGCGCTTGCCGCACCGGCGTCGGAAGGCGATTTGGGCGTTGGTGTGGCTCCTCTACGGCGGCCTGATGATCGTCGTCGGGGCGGAATTGTACAAGAATGACTTCTTCTCGAGCTCCATCATGCCGTACGTTCGAGGGACGTGGCAGTGGCCGGTCAATAAGATCAAGAGCACCACGGCCCAACCCAAGCGCCTGGTCATCGACATGAAGTGGGATGCCTACCAGAAGCTCTCCTACCAGCGGGAGCAGGCTTTGCAAACCAGGGTGCTACTTGCCCAGAGCGAGGACTTTGTCCCCGCCAAGATCACGGCCGATGGCCGTACAACGGACGTGAAGATGCGGCTCAAGGGCGACAACGTCGACCATCTGCGCGGTGAGAAATGGTCGTTCCGCGTGGCCGCCAAGGGCGACCAAGCCGTCCTGGGCATGAAGCAGTTTTCCTTGCACCACCCCCGGGCGAGAAACTGGCTCTTTGAGTGGTTCGGCCAGCGTCTCATGCGCCGGGAAGGCATCATCGGCCTCCGCTACGATTTCGTGGACGTCGTGCTCAACGGCAAAGCATTGGGTATCTACGCGTTGGAGGAACATTTTGAAAAGCGGCTGGTCGAGAACAATGAGCGCCGGGAAGGGCCGATCGTTCGATACAGCGAAGACATGATGTGGCGGGAGATTACCCGTATTAGCCGGCCATTTCCCGGGGCGCAAACGTCCGGCGCGGGAGATTATCTTGCCAGCGAACCGGATGGGTTCGGCACCAAGTCCGCCCTGGCGGATCCGGCGGCGCATGCCCTGTATCTAAAGGCCGTTCATCTGTTGGACCTTTTCCGGCGAGGGGATCTGCCCACGACCAAGGTGTTCGATTCCCGCAAGCTCGCCACGTACTTCGCACTGGTCGATCTGCTGGGCGGCGAGCACGGTTCCCGGTGGCACAACATCCGCTTTTATTACAATCCGGTCAGCTCGTTGTTGGAGCCGATCGCGTTTGATTTGAATGCCGGGCGACTCACCACGGGGCTGAGCATTTTCTCTCGGAATCCGCCGACGGAGGCCGGCCCATTCCCGCCGCGCTATGAGGCGTTCCAACGGGCCGTGTTCGCCGACGAGGATTTCTGCCGAGAGTACCTTACGGTCCTGCAAAGTTTCGCCAAACCGGAGTATCTGGACCATGTGTTGAAAGACCTCGCACCGGAGCAGGAGCAGGCCCTGGCGATTCTGTACAAGGAATTCCCCTATTATGAGTTTTCCCCGCAAGTCCTGTACAAAAACCAGCAGTACATTCAGACGATGCTAAGGCCGAGCAAGGGCGTACACGCCTTCCTGCTGTCCGCGGAACCCGATCGCATCGTCCTCCAGGTCGGAAACACCCAATACCTGCCGTTGACCATTGTCGGTCTGGAAGTGGGCGGCAACGTCGTCAAAGGGCGTTCCCCATCCCGCGTTTTGCCGCCTCGCCGGTTGGACCGCCCGGTGGAATACGAGGAGCTGAGTTTTCAAGTAAGCCAGCCCACCGGAACGGCTCCGCCCGAGCCGGCCCTCCTCTATAAGGTCGTGGGGACCGACGACGTTTGCCGCCTTCCGGTTTCCCCCCATGCTCTTCGCTGGGATGATTTTCTAACCAAGGATTTTCTCCGCCGCCCCCCGAATCCGGAGCGCTTCACGTTCTTGAGCGTCGACGAACCCAATCGCACGATCGTCATCCAGCCAGGGCGCTGGGAAATCAAGGAGCCAATGATCGTGCCGCCCGGCTATACGCTGCGATGCGGCCCAGGCACGGAGCTCGACCTTCGCGAAACGGCCTTGCTCCTCTCGCGCTCGCCGGTCCTGTTTCATGGCACCGAAGACAATCCCATCGTCATTCGATCCGGCGACGGCACGGGCCAGGGTCTGGTGGTCCTTCGCGCGGGGCTGCCGTCGGAATTGGAGCGTGTTCGCTTCGAGGAGCTGACCAATGCCGATCGTGAGGGCTGGGTGCTGACCGGGGCGGTGACGTTCTACGAGTCGCCGGTGTCCGTGCTGGATTGCCATTTTAGCCGCAACCACGCCGAAGACGCGTTGAACGTGATTCGCAGCGATTTCACGATCGCGCGGTGCACGTTTAGCGATACGACGTCGGACGCGTTCGACGCCGATTTTTCCGATGGGACCGTCCGTGATTCCACATTTCTGCGTTGCACCAACGACGGAGTGGATGTGTCCGGCAGTGTCGTTCACATCGAAAACGTAAGCGTGGAGCAAAGCGGCGATAAGGCCGTCAGCTCGGGCGAGGCCAGCCGGGTCACGATTGCCAAGTTGAACGTCGCCCACACGCGGATTGGAATGGCCAGCAAGGATTCGTCGGAGCTGGAGGCCCGGCTGGTTACACTGACCGACTGCCGATACGGTCTGGCTGCTTACCAGAAAAAATCGGAGTTCGGCGCCGCGACGCTCCGCATCCACCAGTTGGCCGCGCAAGGTGTTGACGAGCCGTATCTTGTGGAGGAGGGATCGGTGGTTAGCGTCGATGATCGCGTAATTCCACCCAACCGCCGGGGGGTGATGAACTTTTTGTATGGGAATACGCAAGCCAATGCAGCTCCCGGTCACTAAGCGGCTTCGCTACGAAAAGAAATTCCACGCCTCGGAGCTGGCCCTGGCGCAGGTCGAGGCCGTGATCAAGACCCACCCGGCCCACTTCCGCGAAGTCTACCCTCCGCGCGTCGTGAACAACGTGTATTTTGACACGCCGGTCCTTTCGCACTATTGGGCACACGTCAACGGCACCGCCCGGCGAAGCAAACTGCGCTTGCGGTGGTATGGTCACCAAGCCGGTCGCATCGGCCGCCCGGCGTTGGAAATCAAGAGCAAGGACGGCCAGGTCGGTTCGAAGACCGTCTTTCCCTTGGACGACTTGAATCCAGGGGTGGCGGTGGATCCCCGACGGCTTCCGGATGCGCTTCGAGCCGGTCGAACCAGCGAGGCGGTGCAGGAGCAGTTGTCCAAGATGTCGCCATCGCTTTTCAACAGCTATTCTCGCCGATACTACTGCTCGGCGGATCATCATTTTCGGCTCACGCTGGATACACGATTGGCAGTGCGGGCTTGGGGTGCCCGTAGCTTTGGGCCGCGGGAGCGTTATGAAGACCGGGGTTTGATCATCATCGAGTTGAAATTCGACACCCAAGCCGAAGACGCTGATTTTCAAATTCCCCGCGATTGGCCCTTTCGCTTGGCTCGAATGTCTAAGTATGTCTATGGCATCCAACGGCTGTGCGGCTACGATGGACCGCTCCTGTGAGGCCTCGCCCCCACGGCGAAGACGGCTGATCGTCAAGTTGCTGTTTTCGGGAGTGAGCATCGCTCTGGGCCTCGGCCTCTGCGAGGTGCTGCTGCGTCTGGTGGCGCCCCAGCCGCCTTCGTGGCTGGACGTCTACCGGCGACATCCAACTTTGGCGACTTATACGCTTCAAACCAATGTCGAGCGGCTGGTCGACACGGGCGAGAGCCGATGGACGGTTAAGAGCGATGCGGACGGATTCCGCGTTTCCCGGAATGGTTCCGCAGGGGGCGCGACCGTCCTTTGTCTGGGCGATTCGTTTACGTTTGGCTACGGGGTGGATCACGAGCAGTCGTTTGTCGGGCTATTGCAATCCCAAGCCGGTTCATCGGCGCGCTGGGTGAACGCCGCGGTGCCCGGGTTCGGGCCTGTCCAGTACGTTCAGGTCTTGCAGTATCTGCTCGATCGACCTTTGACACCACGCTATTTGCTCGTCGGGACATTTGTGGGCAACGATTTTCATGATTGCATCTGGCGCAAAGAGGCCCAGGTCAGGGACGGCGTCATCGGCCATCGCGGTGATCTGCGTAGCTTCGCCAAACTTAATTCCCACCTCTACCGCCTCGGCTCCAAGTGCTTCCACCGCTTCGCCCCCGGCCGCGAGGACGACTTCCAGTTTCAAGAGGCCATGGCCATCGCGAAGAACTGGGATGAGAGTTCTCTCAAGTCGGCGGCCGCGGCATATCGAGAACAATTCCAAAAGCTTGCAGCGCTGTGCCGGGACCATTCGATTCAGGCGGTCGTTGTCGTCATCCCTACGCGGGGCGCCGTGGAAGCCGCCGCTCGATCCGCCGGAACCGACTCAGGCCCGCGCTTGCCGGCCGATCAGGCCTCGAAGATTCTGGAGAACCTGGGACTGGCAAATCTGGATCTAACTCCCTCCTTGGCCGCGCTTGACGCCGACCAGCTCTATTTTCGACATGACGGCCATTTCACACCGCTGGGCCATCGCGTCGCCGCCGAGGCCATCGCACGGAAGTTGCACGATCTGAACTGGTCTATTCCTTGAAGCTATTAAGCCATTCGGATCTCACGCAACGAGCGGTGCGATGCGCCATTTCAGTGCTTCCGCCGACCTTTACCTTGGATTGTCGCCCTGCCCTCCTCGCGAAATTGTTGCGCGTCGCTGTACGGTCGCGCACTCTTGGCGTACAATTGCGCTTTGTTCCCCTAGGTTTAGAGTGGCCTCCGCCAATCATAGCGGAGTGCCCGTCGATCGGGACAAGGAGCCAATAATGCAAATTCTGCACCGAATATGTCGTCGAACGGCTCTAGTCCTTGCCGCGGCGTTTCTTCCTCCAACTCCGGTCTTGGCGCACACCGGATCAGGTATCGTCGTCGATCGGCACGGCCAAGTCTATTTCCTTGACACGGGCTCGGGGCTGTGGAAGATCGACGCGCAAGGCAGGCTGACCCATCTCTCGAGAACGCGGTTTCACTGGCTGGCCATCGACCCGGACAACCGATTCGCCAGCACGCGGCTACCCTCCGGTTCGACCGGGGATATCTTGAAAGTCGGCAACAACCCCACGCTGCTCATTTCCAGCGACTATCCTATCGCGACGGGCCGGGACGGGAACCTGTATTACCCATCTGGTCGCCCAGGTAGTTTGCAGATCATGCGGATGACCCCTGCCGGAGAGACAGCGGTACTGGCAACGCTCCCGGCGACGTCAAGAGGGCCGCTCGCGCACATAAACGGCATCACCGCCGGTCCCGATGGTTCATTGTACTACACCGAGGACGACGTGATCCGGCGGATTACCGCGCAGGGGGAGGTCTCGATTGTCGCGACGGTCCCGGCTCTCGTTGGCGGGCCGTCGATTCTAGGAACGGACCAACACCCATATCTCCGTGGGCTCGCGGTCGATGCCGCTGGTGTGATGTACGTGGCTGACAACGGGGACGCCCGGGTGCTGAAGATCACACCCGAAGGAAAGATCATGACCCTGCTCCAACTCCAAAGTCCGTGGTCACCTACGGCGGCCGCTCTCTCCGGCAGTGACCTGTACGTGCTCGAGTTCCTGCACACGGCAAGCGATGAGCGGCGCGACTGGTTGCCTCGCATCAGGAGAATAACACCGGACGGGAAGACAACGATCATCGCGACCGTTGATCAGATGCCGGGCGCCCGGGATTAGCTACGCCTCCGCCAGTGGGCTTGTTCAAACAGTACGGAGGCAGCCAAACGGAAATCGACACCAGAACAACGGAACGGTTATCATTGGCGACTTGGCTCCATAGGCCAATCACGCGTCGGTGCAGCCGGCCATTTCAGTGCTGCCAATGATCTTTACCGTGCGCTGTCGCCCTGGGTGTGCTCGCGAAATTATTGCACGATCCAAGCCGTCTATGACGAATTAGCCCATAGCGACTGGTAAGTCCGGCCGTGTCGGGTTCTTTCAGAGCCGCGCCCGTCTGCCCTTTACGCCCAGCGTCAAGGGTCAAGGAAGCGGTTTTGGACTCGTGAGGGTAAGGTCTTGAAGCTATTGCCTTTCCGAATCGCTTGGTTCCCCGGCTCGCTAGGCCTGCTGGTGTTCTTGCATGGCTGCGCCAAGGAACATCGGATCAGTTTCGATCAGTTCCTTCAAATGCAACGGGCTGGCGCCCAGACCGAAATCGCGGAGCCCGCGGAGCTGCCTCCACCCGTTGACGTCGACGACTACCTTCGCCCGTACACGCTGGGTCCCGGTGACGTGGTGACGGTCACCCTCACCGGGATGGGCGAGGCCGTTCCGATCCCCGCGTTTCAGGCCCGGGTCGACCGCAACGGCGAGATTGAGCTCCCTCTGGCGGGACGGCTCAAAGTGGCCGGTCTTGAGCTGGAAGACGTGGAAAAGGCCATCCACGGCGCTTTTGTTCCAGCGGTCTACAACCAGGTCGTCGTAAGCGTTACTCCCGGCGAGCTGGACACGACAAAGGTGCTCGTCGTCGGCGCCGTCGGCACGCCGGGCCTGACGGCTTTGCGGCGGAACGAGCGAACCATGCTCCACGCCATCGTGGCAGCGGGCGGGGTGTCGGACATTGCCTCCGGCACGGCCAGCCTTCGCCGGCTACGCCGGCCGCGAGAGATTACGACTTTCGACATCCGCGACCCGATCCAACTCCAACAAGCCCTGGCCATCGAGCCCCTGGAAAGAGGCGACATTGTCGAGGTCCACTCCGCGCGGCCCAACACCGTCTTCGTGGGTGGGCTGGTCAATCGCATCGGGCCGCAGTCCTATCCCTCCGGTTCAGAGGTTACCGTGCTGCAAGCTCTTGCCTCGGCGGGCGGGCCGCGTACGGATGTTTTCCCCAAGGAGGGGACGTTGGTTCGGCGGATGTCAGACGGCAGCGACGTGCACGTGAAATTGGACCTGGGCCGCCTGGCGCGGGGGGAAGATCCCAACATTGCCTTGGCGGCCGGCGATATCCTCTGGGTCCCGGATACGGCCGGCACGCGGATCATGGAATTCGTCAATCGCAACATCTTCTTCCGCGCCGGTGTCAGCGTGACGTATAACGTGAGCGGTATCGAATACATGAACCGCAATTCTCAGCAAAACGGAATGGGCGGCAGCGACGCCGAGGGCGCTTTTGATCCCTTAGGCTTCTTGCAGCGCAACGCCGCGCTCAGCACGCTCACCACACGACCCCCACCTTAATCTGTGAGGCCGGTCATACACGAACGGGGGCGATCGGATTCTCCTGCGCCGGAACTATGACCTTGCGGCTGGGGTCGGGCGGTTGTATATCAGGGCGGCCGAAAGAGAAAACCGATGAATTCCAACAACGCCACGATTGAGCACGCGGTCAAGACGTTCATTCTCGACGAGTTTCTGCCCGATGAGGACCCGGCCGACTTGAACGAGTCCACTCCGTTGATGACCGCGGGCATTCTCGACTCCATCGCCACGCTCAAGCTGGTCACGTTTCTGGAAGAGAAGTTTGGTATCGCCATCGAACCGCACGAGGCCGATGCCGATCGCCTCAATACAATTTCCCTGATCGGAAACCTGGTGGCTTCCAAACTCGCAAAAAATCGGCGATAATCCCCAAGACCGCCGAACAGCGCGCGGTGAGTAAGTGGCCCGGAACCCAGCCGCGACCGTAAGGGAGCAGTCCTTCCGGCCGGCGCGGGTTGCGTTGCGGCGGGCGGCATGGGCAAGCGAAGCTTGCCCCTGTAGAAAGTCGAAGATACACGGGCAATAGTTTGCCCGCCCCCCGGTGAATTCCGCACCCATTTGCGGGGCGGCGGACTAAGGATGCACCCTCGATGAGTCTGCATTGGTACTTGGAAGAAGCGGCACGCCGCCGGCCGGATCACGTGGCCGTCGAAGAGCCGGGCGATAAGGCAATCACCTATCGCGATCTCGCGCGGCTTTCCGACCAGCTTCGCGATCACCTGGCAGGCTCGGGAGTGCGAACCGGCGATCGCGTCGGCCTGTACCTCCCCAAGTCGATTGACACCGTGGCGGCCATCTTCGGAGTCCTTAAGACGGGAGCGGCCTACGTTCCAGTGGACCCGGCCGCACCGCCGGCTCGCAACGCCTACATCTTTAACGACTGCACGGTGAAAGTGATTCTCGTGGAGCGGCGTTTGGAGCGCGCACTGCGAGACGAATGGGCCAAGCTCGACGGGCAGACCACGTTCCTGGTCATGGACCGCGGCGAAGGAGGGCTGCGGGCGTCGCTCGACCTCGCCGACCGTGCTTCCCCGGCCGCGCCCGTGCCGACGGTTCATCCGCCCGCGGATTCGCTGGCTTATATCCTCTACACCTCGGGATCGACCGGAAAACCGAAAGGCGTCATGCTGTCCCACGGCAACGCACGGAGTTTCGTTGATTGGTGCAGCGAGGTCTTCCAACCCAGGGTGGAAGACCGTTGCTCCTCGCACGCCCCATTTCATTTCGATCTTTCGATCTTCGATCTGTACGTCCCGATCAAGCATGGGGCCACCATCGTCTTGATCCCCGAGGAGGTCGCCCGCGAGCCCGTCGGCCTGGCCAAGTTTTGGGCGGGAAAGAAAATCTCCGTCTGGTACTCGGCCCCGTCGATCCTGGCCATGCTGGCCCAGCACGGAAAAATGGAGACGCACGACTACTCCGCCGTCCGCATGGTGCTGTTCGCGGGGGAGGTATTCCCGGTGAATCACCTTCGCGGTTTGAAACGGAAACTTCCCCACCCACGCTATTTCAACCTATATGGTCCGACGGAGACCAATGTCTGCACGTACTACGAGATTCCAGGGCACATTCCCGACGAGCGCACAGAACCCTTTCCCATCGGAAAGGTTTGTTCTCACTTGCGGGGCATCGTCGTGGATGTGGACGAACGGCCCGTGCCGCCCGGAGCCGAGGGCGAGTTGTGCATCAGCGGACCGGCCGTCATGCAAGGCTACTGGAACCGGCCCGAATGGACCCAACGGGCGTTTCTCGCCTCCGGCACAGGCGAACGATGGTACAGGACCGGCGATTTGGTGATCGAAGAGCCGGACGGCAACTATCGTTTCCTCGGCCGCAAGGATCGCATGGTCAAGAAGCGCGGCTATCGCATCGAGCTGGGAGAGATCGAGGCCTGCCTCTATCGGCACCCTGACGTCCGCGAGGCCGCCGTGGTGGCCCTGCCCGACGAGGAAGTCGGCCTGCGCATTCTGGCCCACCTGGCCACGCGCGACGGCAAGCGGCTGTCGGGGATTGCCATGAAGCAGTTTTGTTCGGAGCAGGTTCCGGTGTACATGATTCCCGACGCGTTTCGATTTCACCCCGCGTTACCCAAGACATCGACGGACAAGATCGACTATCAAACATTGAAGTCGTTGGGGTCGTGATAAGGAACCTCCAGGAAGAACATCCGTCATGGATTTCGCGTGGTCCGAGGAACAAATCGAGTTTCGCCAGCAGGTGGCGGAGTTCGCCCGGCACGAGCTCAACGTGGGCCTGATGGAACGAGACCAGCGCGGCGAGTTCAACCGCGAAGGCTGGACCAAGTGCGCCGCGATGGGCATTCACGGCCTCCCCATCCCCGAAGAGTATGGCGGTCTCGGACTGGACGCTCTGACCACCGTGGGCGTTCTGGAAAGTCTGGGACTTGGCTGCAAGGACAACGGCCTGGTGTTCTCCATCAACGCCCACATGTGGACGACCGAAATACCCTTGCTCTCGTTTGGAACCGAGGAACAGAAACGAAAGTTCTTGCCGGGCCTCTGCCGCGGCGAGCTGATCGGGGGCAACGCCATGTCGGAAGCCGGTTCCGGCTCCGACGCCTACGGTTTGGCCACCACGGCCGAACGGCGCGGTGACAAGTACTTGCTCAACGGCAGCAAGGTGTTCGTGACCAACGGCAGCATCGCCGATGTCATCCTGGTTTTCGCCACGGTCGATCGCAGCTTAGGACCCAACGGCGTCACGGGGTTCCTGGTCGAAAAGAGCTTCCCCGGCTTCACCGTGACCCGCACGGTCGAGAAAATGGGCCTGCGCACCTCGCCCATGGCCGAGTTGTTCTTCGACAACTGCGAAGTGCCGGCCGAAAACCGCCTGGGCAAGGAGGGAGCCGGTAAGAACTTATTCACCGATTCCATGACCTGGGAACGCGGCTGCATTCTGGCCGGAGCCGTGGGCGCAATGCAGCGGCTCTTGGAAACGTGCATCCGCTATGCCCGGGAGCGTAAGCAGTTCGGCCAGGCGATTGGGAAGTTTCAATTGGTGGCCACCAAGATCGTGGATATGAAACTTCGGTTGGAAACGGCCCGCGCTCTCTTGTACAAGGCGGCGTGGCTGAAAAGCCGAGGCAAGAACATCTTCTTGGAAGCGGCCATGGCCAAGCTGTACATCAGCGATAGCTGGGTCCAGTGCGCCCAGGACGCCGTCCAGATTCATGGCGGGTACGGATACATGAAAGAGTTCGAGGTGGAGCGCGAACTGCGCGACGCGACCGGCAGCAAGCTCTATTCGGGCACCTCGGAGATCCAGCGTCTGATCATTGCTCCGTTGCTGGGCTTGTAAGTTTTGTTGGCAGAACGCGCCGTGGCGCATGATCAAAAAACGAGGGTCCTCATCGGCAAGGCCGGCCTGGACGGACACGACCGTGGCGCCAAGTACGTGGCCCATATTCTCCGTGATGCCGGCTTCGAGGTTATTTACACCGGCATCCGGCGTTCACCGGAAGAGATCGTCGCTACCGCCATACAGGAAGACGTGCGGGGGATCGGTCTGTCCGTGCTCTCGGGCGCGCACGTTTTCTTGTTCCAGCGAATCATTGAGCTCCTCAAGCAGCGGGGAGCGGCCGACATCGTCGTTTTCGGCGGCGGGACCATTCCGCCCGAGGACGCGGCCGCGCTGAAGGACCTCGGCGTCGCCGCCGTTTTCACCCCGGGAACCTCGGCTGAAACCATCGTTGCGACGCTTCGCCGACTTCTCGATCCGCGTCCGGACTCAGCATGAGTGATTCGCTGCAATCCTTGCTTCGCGAGGTCGCGTCGGTTCAAGCCGGTCAATCCCGCGCCGCCGCCCGGCTGATGAGCCTCGTGGCCGACCAACCGGAAATAACACCCGAAGTCCTCGTCGGCCTCTACACCGCGCCGCAGCATCGCCTCCTGTTGGGCATTACCGGCCCGCCCGGCGTGGGCAAGTCCACGTTGACCGATGCATTGGTGGCCGAATTTCGCGCCCGCGGCCCGGCCCGCCGAATTGGCGTGATTGCCGTGGACCCATCCTCACCCTTCAGCGGCGGGGCGATTCTCGGTGACCGCGTGCGCATGATGCGGCATGCTTCCGATCCCAATATTTTCATTCGCTCATTGGCCGCCCGCGGCCGGCTCGGCGGGCTGGCGGGTGGAATTGCCGCAACGGTCAGGATCATGGGTGCCTTGGAGAGCGACATAGTCGTCATCGAGACCGTGGGCGTGGGCCAAAGCGAGATGGATGTGCGGAACATTGCGGACCTCGTGGCGGTCGTTTTGGCACCCGGGTTCGGTGACGAAATACAATTGCTCAAGGCCGGATTGTTGGAGATCGCCGACTTCTTCGTGGTGAATAAAGCCGATCGCCCTGGCGCCGCTGAGCTACAGTCGGCGCTGACGTCCGCAATGCCACAACAAACCGCGTTCTTGGTCAGCGCAACGAAAAACACAGGCGTTCCCGAGCTAGTGCATCATCTGGAGGGCTTGACCGAAACGAATCAAACGGATTGGGTAAGCCAAAGATCGGAGAAAACCGACCTCATCATCCGCCAAGCCCTCGTGGAGCGGGCCGGCAACCGCCTGCGCGGGATAGCGGAGGCGAACGGGCTGGTTTGTGACTTACTCGGCCGAGTGGTGCAGGGGCGACAGTCATTCGATGACGCCGTCCAAGAGCTATTGATTCAAGCGGCATCGTCGGCGGCGGATTAATCCGGCTACGCATAAGCCCTTGGTCCATGACACGGCCGTCAATGTCGAGACGCGTCATCTTGACGTAGTGACCGCCAGAGTTGTAGCCGAAACCTCCAAGAACATGCGAACTTGTACGGCCCAAAAAGTCAAAAAGTATCCAGACGCGGATCATTTTTCAGCCGCACTCGAGACGGGGCGCTGGCACGGCATTTGCCCCTTTCTCCTACGATAGAGAGCTCGAGAGCGTGGGCCTTCGCCGGCGGCGCATTGATATAACCGAAGGTCGACAACGCTAGCGGAAACGGCTTCGGTTTTGGGGGGAGGTTGTATTGCCCATAAGGGCGAAAAGCCTCGGTTTGGAGTTACTTACAAGCAAGGACAAAAGGCGGGCAACGAACCTTGGCTCGCCGACATCCACAGGAAGTGAAGGAGAGAGGGATATGTTTCCCAAGAGAATTTCGATGGCATCCGGATTGTTGGTCTGTGCTGCTTTGCCGATGTCCGCCGGGTGTTCAAAAATGTGTTCCGGACGATTGGGCTTGTGCACGCAAAAGACCAGCTATTCGACTGACTTCGGCACAACGGAAAGGGTAACGAGGACGGCGGCGGTTTCGAGAGTCACGGACGATCTACCGCCCAACGCACAGGTGGGCCAGTGCTATGCCAAAGTGTACACGCCGCCAAAATTTGACACGGCATCGGAGCGTGTCTGCATCCGCGAGGCGTCAGAGAGGATCGAAGTGATTCCTGCGCAATTCGACTGGGTGGAGGAACGTGTCTGCGTGAAGCCGGCCAGCACGCACTTGGAGTGCACTCCCGCGGAATTCGAGTGGCGGGAACACACCATTACGACCGGATCGTCGCATAACGATTGGGTCTTGGAAGACTCCGCGAATTGTAAGACCCTCGACGGACAGCCGGTCCGAAACGTGTTTTGTCTGGTGAACTTCCCAGCAACCCAACAAACGGTGCGGGCTCAGTATCAGAGCAAGCCCGCGAACTGTCGCGAAGTAAGCGTTCCCGCCGAGTTCGAGACGGTGCGGGTGCAGAAGCTAGTGAAGGCGGCCACGACACGGAAGATCACAATCCCCGCGGAATATGAGACCGTGAACAAGACGGTGAAAGTCGCGGATGGAAAGATGGAATGGCAGCGAGTGGTCTGCGATATCACGATTAAGACCGATGCGATGAACGGCGTTAAACGCGCTCTGCTCGCGGCCGGCTACGATCCCGGACCGCTAAATGACCAGTTCGACGAACCGACCCGCATCGCCATGATCGGTTTTCAGAAGGCCAACGGCCTGGCGACCGGGGAGCTTACATATGAAACGATGAATAAGCTTGGGGTTCCAGTCGAGTAGCACGCGTTACTCGCCAGTTCGTTTTTTTGCCAAAGCCCGCCCCAGCAGCGGGCTTTGGCTTTTGGGAAAGCCGAGCTACATGTCATTCGGAAGACACGAGCGCCCCTGCCAAGACGCTGAGCAGGGCGGACTGGGCAAAGCTCACCGCCACGGGGATCAGAGCGGAAGCACACCCCGCGGCCTGGAACAATAGGCCGCAGCCAAAGACCAAGGCCAACCTGCGCGAGAATTGCCTAGGTCTATGCAACGTTACGGACACACGTCGGTTATGGTCCCCAGCGCTTGGCCGCCACCGCATTGCCCTGGAACCGTGCAGGCGGGATCGACGCAAAAATCGCCGACCTCGGCGGCATTCGTTTCAAGGTCGCCCGGAAAGCAGTTGCCGATCAGCGTCCCACAGGGATCGACGTAACGCGAAATGGCCAGCAACCGGTCATCGCAAGAGTCGATAAAGCCCAGAAGCTGAAACGTTGTTCCCACAAACAAGGTCACACCCAAACGTCGGCGTTGAGTCCAGCCGGCTCGCATTGATTGACTCCCTTTTGCTTTCATAGGGCTATATTGGGCAATCTCTGAACAAGGGCAAGGTCCCTTGCCCGAAGGTTCCCTCTCTCTGGTCTGGGTTCAGGGATGAGTTGCTTTCAAAAGTCCCGCCCCCGCCGCTGCCGAAGCCGGCGCAAGGGTCGAGCGTACCGCCAAGAATCCCGCCCTGGCAGTCAAAGATAAAGCACATATCAAGAGAAACAAAAGCCGACTCCCCCACGAAGCTCGAGCACCCCGTGCCGGGGCCTGAGATGACGTAGCTACCGCACCCAACAGCGGTAAGAAAGGCGGCAACTCGCCGCGAACGTGGACCCATTCGGTTTCCTCGGATCGATCTCGACTCCATCATTGCTACTCCCACTGCCGTCGTCGCGGCACGCATTGGGGTGTATTCGCGCTTCCTTCGTGCCAGGCGGGCCCAACTGTAGGGGACGGCATGACCGCCCGCAAGGGGCTTACCAACCAATTGGAAACCCCTAAGTTACGGCTACGCGGTCCTCTCCCTCTTCAATTATCGTCCAAATGACTGTCCGAGCAAGTGACGCCGTTTGGGGAACTGAGGATTTTGTCGGCCACCCTCGCGCATGGCACATGTTTCGGCCAAGGCCGGAACAGACCGGTGGAAAAGTCCTGCCGGAGGTCCTACACTAGGCCCCGCCAGCCCCTAGGAGCTAGGCCGGCAATGACTGGGTGGGGCGCTCTCACCCAATGTAGCCGCTTGCGGTCGCCGCGTCTCCGCGAAGACCCTAAGTGCGTGCTTTTTGATGCCCACGCGAGAGAACACGAATGACCACCGAAATGACGAAACCCGGATTGGAAGGCGTCGTGGCCGGCGACACCGCCATTTGCTGCGTGGATCAAGGCAAGCTGCTCTACCGCGGCTACGCGATTGACGACCTGGCCGGCCAAGTCTGCTTCGAAGAAGTCGTCCATCTTCTGCTCTACGGTGATCTGCCCAAGCAGGCGGAATTGGCCCGATTGCGGCAAACGCTCGATGGCTTCCGCGGGCTTCCCGTGCCGGTCGTGCAGACGATCCGCGCCATCCCTAAAGACGTTTCCCTGATGGATGTGCTGCGAACGGCCGTCTCCCAGGCAGGGCATTTCGACCCCGTAGACGGTGAAGCCGACGAGGATCTCCGCAAACGCTCCCTGTGGCTGCTGGCCGTGGTGGCCGACATCGTGGCTGCCCGCTTCCGCTTGAAGAATGGCGAGGAGCCCGTGGCCGCCAAGCCCGGCCTTTCGCACGCCGCCCAGATTCTCCACATGTGCCACGGCGCCGATCCCGACCCGCTGGCGGTTGGTCTCTTGGATCTTACCCTCGTCCTCTACGCCGAGCACGAATTCAACGCCAGCACCTTTACGGACCGGGTCATCGCCTCGACCGGCTCCGACATGGTGTCGGCCATGGTGGGCGCGATCGGCGCCCTCAAGGGCCCTCTGCACGGTGGAGCCAACGAGCAGTCCATGCAGTTGATCTCCCGGTTCAAAAGCGCCGAAGAGGCCTCCAAGTGGGTGCAGGACGCCCTCGCCCGCAGGGAAAAGGTCATGGGCTTCGGCCATCGCGTGTACAAGCAGGGCGACCACCGGGCTCACATTCTCGAGGCGGAGATGCGCAAGCTCGCCCGGCAGAAGGGCCGCATGGACTTGGTGGCGGTCTACGACGCCATCAAGACTCCGATCGTCACGAAACCAAAGCCCATCTACCCCAACGTGGATTTCCCCTGCGGTCTCACCTACTATTTGCTCGATCTGCCGCTCGACCTCTACACGCCTCTTTTCGTCTGCGCCCGCACCAGCGGCTGGTGCGCCCATTACATTGAACAGCACGAAAACAACCGCCTCTACCGGCCCCTGAGCCGCTACACCGGCCCGCCGGAGCGCAAAGTCACTCCGATCGCCCAGCGGTGATAGCCGCAGGCGTAGGGCGGGTTCGACCCGCCGCTTATCGCGGCCCGGTGAGGTGGGCGTGGAAGGCGGCGAAGTCGGATAGGTCCAGAGCGTCGTTGGCGGAGAAGTCGAAACGCGGGCAGCCGGTGTCGCACTCCGCGGGCGGGTCGCCATAGGGACCTACGTCGACTAGCTGACCACCGTCACCCGTGCCGGGCTGATCGCCGCCGATCGTTCGTGACCAGACGTACTCACCGTTTCCCGATAGCTTCACCAGGAAGACGTCGGTCCCCC
>Ga0187892_10000951_pt1 | contig 71357 bp, 59 predicted proteins | sample MA1701073metaG_FD_139345 | JGI IMG/M metagenome (GOLD analysis project Ga0187892, IMG submission 139345) | Bio-ooze microbial communities from a basaltic lava cave in the Kipuka Kanohina Cave System on the Island of Hawaii, USA - MA170107-3 metaG ...
GGCCACGGCGAGCACCAAATTTTCGTGTCGCATCGGTTGTCCGATCGGCTCTCCCGATTCGGCGCTCCACAACCGCGCAGTCTTGTCAGAGCTTCCGGTCAGGACCAGCCTCCCGTCGGGGCTGAAGGCCACGGCGAGCGCCAAATTTTCGTGTCGCATCGGTTGTCCGATCGGCTCTCCCGATTCGGCGCTCCACAACCGCGCAGTATTGTCATCGCTTCCGGTCAGGACCAGCCTCCCGTCGGGGCTGAAGGCCACGGCGAGCACCCTCTGTTTGTGTCGCATCGGTTGTCCGATCGGCTCTCCCGATTCGGCGCTCCACAACCGCGCAGTCTGGTCATCGCTTCCGGTCAGGACCAGCCTCCCGTCGGGGCTGAAGGCCACGGCGCGCACCAAATTTTCGTGTCGCATCGGTTGTCCGATCGGCTCTCCCGATTCGGCGCTCCACAACCGCGCCGTTCCATCCAGCCCCGCCGTCACGATTCGTTTTCCATCGGGGCTGAAAGCGACAATCCGGTTTGCGTTCCAGGGGAATTCCCCCCCCCCCGTTGGCCTGGGATGGCGGAAGGCGAATCGCAGGTTTGGGTAATCGGGCGCGATCAGGGCGTTTGCCTGGCCGGCCCGCTTCTCGTTTTTGCGGGACGACAGGGCGCTCAACCGCCACAGGATCGCATCGTCGCGCTGTTCCAATTGTTCCGCCTGAACGGCCAGCCGCTCGAAGAATCGGGCGTGGAGTTCATCGGCGTCGCCCGTGTAAACGTTGATGGCTTTGAGCGCGCTGTAGGCCGCGAACGCGTCCTGATAGCTCATCGTCCTGGTCAGGTTCTGTTCGTGGACTGCGGCGGCGGAGCTGAGCGCGGCGGTCTCGCGCAATTGCGCGGCTTCGGATTCGGCGGTGCGGATCGCCCAGTCTTCGTTGAACAGCCGCCGGTAGATTTCGTTGCGGACGACGAGCGTCCCGTTCGGTCCGCGTTTAACCAGCCCGGCGAGCTTCAGCGCGATGTGGGCGGGCGTGATCTGGTCTTTGACCGGATCGCCGTTGAGGATTTGCCGGTAAAGCTTGAGCGTGACCAGAGAGTCTTCGGCGCGTTGGCGGATGAACTCCTGGATGTAATTGAAATGCGGATCGCGCAGCGCCTCGTCGAGCGAGCCGAATTGTTGATGAATGAGCGGCTCGACCTCATCGGCAGAGCGGCGCCCTTCCCGAACGAACTTTTCGCAGATGAGCGTGGTCAGGTAGGGGTGTCCGCCGGTGAAGCGCAGAATTTCCCGGAGCGCGTCGTCGTCGCCGACATACCGGCTCAAGGGCGAGAGGTCGTCGCCGCGTTCGGGATCGAAATCGCGCAGCTCGATGAGCTTGCCGATATTGTATGGGGTCTTGCGTTTGTCCTTGATCAGCTCGTTCGGCGTGGCCACGCCGATGGGGCAGAAGACGATGCGTTCGTATTCGGGCGTGAACGCGCGCTGGTTGTACATTGCGCGCATCGCCAGGAAGAAATCGTCCGAAAAGGGCAGGTCGAGCGTGCCGTCAATCTCGTCCACGAAGAGGATGATGGGTTTGTCGCCGGGGACGCGCGCGGCGACCTCTTCGCGGAAAAAGCGGAGCAGACGCAACTCGGGCGTGGCTTCGCGCGCCGTTTGCCACCACTCGTCCACGTTCACGGGCAGACCCAGGTCCCTGACCGTCTCTTCGAGCATCGCCTGATACCATTCATCGGAACTGCTCAGGGAACCAAGCAACTGCATATCGGTCAGAACGGCGTGATGGCCGTCTCCGATCAATCGCTTGTACGTTCGCGCCATCAGGCTTGATTTGCCCATCTGGCGCGAGGTGAGGATGTTGCAGTATTCGCCCTGGCGCAGCAGATCGAACAGTTCCTGATCGGCGGGCCGTTCGATGTAGATATGCTTGCCGGGGGTCAGCGTTCCGCCGACCTGAAGCCGGAGCGCGTCGTTGTTCGCAGCTTTGGCGCGCGCTTTTTTTGCCGGCAATCGAGAACCGCTCATAACGCCCTCCTGAAGAACCGCGCATAAAGTTGATTGGCGGGAACCGGTTTGTTGTTTTCGACACGGACCAGCCCGGCGGCTTTCAATCTGTTGACGGCTTGCCGGTCCGGCGCCGGCTTGCCTTCGATGATGCGCCGGAAGGCGTCAGCCAGACCGTATTCGGGGCGTTGCGAGATGCGCCCCGACAGCGCCCGCAAATGATCGAAAAACGGCGATCCTTCGTCATCCGCCTTCTCGATCAGTTTTTTGGCATGGCCGAATCGTTTGGTGACGAGCGCGTGCATCGCCACGTGCGTCAGGTAGGGCTGCCCTCCCAGCAACTCCCGCAACTGTCTCACCTCCGCATCGCCGGGCGCTTTTCCCGTCAGTTTTTCAAATCGCCGGGCGAGCCGCAGACATTCCCGCAGGTCGAAGGGCTGTAATAGAGCGTGAAGCCCGATGTTGAACGGCGAGGTCGTGGTCTCAATCAACAGATTGCGCTCGGTCGAGATAACCAGGGCCAGTCCCAACCATTGCCAGAGATCGCTCTTCATCCGCGAGTTCTGCAGCGAACGAAGCAGCTTGAAAAAGTCGCGGCTGTAGGAGTGGGGAAAGACGGAATCGGCTTCATCGAACGCCAGGACGACGGGTTCGCGGACGATCTTCAGCGCGTGGTCTTCGAGCCAATAGCTGAACTTCCGCGCGCCGCCAATTTCGGCGGGCGCCGCGTATTCCAAACCAAGCTCGCGGGCAATCGTCTCGGCGATTGCGCCGAGGAGCCGGTGAAAGTGTTGGAAGTCGTCCGCGTCGAAAAGGCTCAGATCAATCAGGGCTGTTCGCTGCCGCTGCTTGACGCAGGCGGTCAGGTATCGTTGCAAAAGGCTGCTCTTGCCGATCTGTCGCGGCGCCTCGATGGTGACGGTAGCGCCCGGTTCGGCGGCCAGTTCTAATACCTGTTTTTCGATTTCGCGTTTGATGTAGAACGGATTGGTCAGCGCGAGCGCGCCGCCCGGCACGGGAGACGCCATCGGAAATGGCGGCGCGAGCAGAGAGGCTCGTTTTGGCGCGGGCTTTGGCGCGGGAGCGGATTTGTCTTCGATCCTCGCGTTCGGGTCTTCGGCCGCTTGCAGTATCTGTTTCAGCATCGGTCTCGAAGATTTCGCGCCGTCCCAATTCAACCATTGATACGGATTGAGCATCGCGCTCAGATGATAGCCCGGATCGCCATCGAATTTGACGCGGACGGTGACGATGACGGGCCGGTTGTGTTGGCAATTGAGCGAGTAGGCGCGAGTGACTTCCTCGATGATGAAATCGCTCCGGCTGGATTGCTCTGTAAGCAGGAGGATGAACAGGTCGGACTCGGGCAGCAGATCGCTGATTCGTTCACCCCATCGTTGCCCGGCGGCGATGTCTTTCTTGTAGATGAACGCCTCGTGCCCCTGCCGCGCCAACTGATCGTGCAGCCATTCGGCGAGGCGCGAACTCTCTTTGCCGTCGTGGGAATAAGAGATGAAGAAGTTGCTCATCGGTGAACCTTTGCGAATGAATCAGTACCGCGACCGGTAGGGAGCGGCTGAGCGTGTGGACAGCCGCTCCCTACCGGTCGCGGTACCGAATCGGCGGCAAGATTGTAAAGAAGCCGCGCGGACTTGTCACTTCGCCTTGTCACTTCCATCGCCACCCGGTAGCATTAGCGTCACTGCCGACGAATCATCGAAACCTGGCGTTCTGGCAATCACTCAACGAGGAGGGAATATGCGCCCCAATCTGAAATTGATCTTCGCAGCGTTGTTTTGCCTGTTGCTGCTTGATGCGGTTACGTCCGCTCAATCGGGCCGCAAACAGAAGAAAGCTGACCCGCAGCCGCCGGTTCAGGGCGTCAATCAACCCGAAGCCCGAACCGTGCCCGAACCCGAAGTCTCGCCCGACAAGCCAAAAGAGAAAGAACCCAATCGCTCGGTGATGGTTTCGACCGCGATGGCCGACATCGGCATCTCGTCCTTCTATCCTGACGCCGCGAGGCAAGGCTGCATCCGCGAATTCCGCGATGCGCTGCGCGCCATTGACCTCCGCGAAGAGCGCAATCAACACCGCTCCGACGCGATCAAAGTGGCGAAGGGGGATGACCGGACTTACGTCGTGTGGATGGAGCTTGAATACGACCGGATGGGAACCTCGCGTTACGGATTCGAGTTGCGTTACACGGTCTTCGAGCCGAAGACGGCCAAAGTCGTCGCCAGCGGTTACGGCTATCCGCAACAACCGAGTGGCCCGCTTGGATTGCCCCCGGTTGGCTCCGGGCGCTCGGACATTTACGCCGATTGGGCCGGACGCGATGTGGCGCGGCAGGTGATGAAGCGGCTCGGATGGATTCCTTGAAGCCTGTCAGGCTTTGACCGTCGTTTCGGCCACCAAGACCCACCAGACAAAAAAATGTGAGACAGAAAAATGGCAGTTCTTATTTTTCTGTCTCACATTTTTTTGTCTGGTGGCCGAAACGATGATCAACGCCCCTGTCATTTGATCAGTTGCTCGCCTTTGAGAAAGGTCTCCTTGAATTGGGCCAGGCCGTGCGATCCGCCGTTGACCAGCCGGCGCGCGAGTTTAAAGTTACGATCCAGTAGCGCCTCTTTGATCGCGCGCTCTTTTGCCTTGAGAAAACTGGCCAGCAGCCGCGCGGCAATCGCCGGATCGTTGGCCAACTCCGGATTTTCAATCAGCTTGTTCCCCAAACCAATCGCCGCGCCGTGCGTTTTGTAGTTGGCGCGTCCGGTCAGTTGAATGAAGCCGCGCCCTTTGAACCGCTCTCCGTCGGGCCGTCCCTGATTGCCCAGGTCTTCGCGGTTGTCGTAAAGGTCGAAGGGGTGGCCGCCGGGTGAGGTGTTGAATTTCGACTTGAACTCGCTGATCGGCTCGAAGCCTTCGGTCTCAGCCCTAATCGTGGCCATCGCCATCAGCAGCATGTTTTTATCCACCATCCCTGCTTCGCGCATCGCCTGCAACACGACGGGCAGATGCTTGTTGATGTTTTTGAGCGGCGTCGCTGGCGGGAACATCTGCTTGACGGCGCTGGCGGTGAACTTTTCGATGATGGGTTTGCCGGTCGCTGACGGCAGCTTGACTGGCTCGCCCCCGCCGAATCGGTTGAGCACAGCCAGCGTCTTCTCGCCAGCCTTGCCGTCAGCCAACAAGCCGTGGCTCTTCTGAAACGCTTTTAGCGCGATTTCAGTAGCGCCATCGAATTTGCCGTTCGCCGGGCCGGGATTGAATCCGGCGGCGAGCAGTTTCTGCTGTAGCTTGATTATCTCCGGGCCAGAATCGCCCTTTTTCCAGAAGGTCATTTCATCGTCTCCTTCGAATATGTGGGACAAGATGGCATCTTGTCCCACGATTTCAGTAGATGTGGTAATTGGGATAAAATCCGTTTGCCGTTCAATGAGTATCATCACCAAACCGAGGTAGCAAGATGACGACACTGAAACAAATGATCGAAGCCGCCAAGACCCTGCCGCTCGAAGACCGCCGCCATCTGCGGGAGTGGTTGCAGGAGCAGGAACGGCTGGACGCCGAGCAACAGCAGCCGGCAGAAACCGTCGCGCCGCGCGCTAAGGAGACTGTGGAGCAACAGGTCGAGCGATTCCGCAAAGCGATGAAGTGGATTGACGAACATCGCGCAGAATATCTGGGCCAATGGGTCGCTTTGTACGGAGACCAGCTCATCAGTCACGGCGCTGACCCGCTGCAGGTTGACGCAGAAGCCAGGGCTGCTGGCATCGAATCACCTTTCCTCGAACAAATCCTTGAAGAAGAAAAAGCATTCTGCGGAGGGTGGACGTAATGAGCATCTCGCTGACTTTCACTAAACTTTACGAGTACGACACCAAGGACCCAGGAATAGATGTTCCTGTCACGCTCAAATCAGGTTCGCTCTCTGTTGATCTTCGAGCCAAACTCGACTGCGGCTCAACTTTCTGCGTTTTCCGTCGCGCGACCGGTGAAAGGCTCGGCTTTGATATCGAACAGGGTATCCCGCAGTGGATTGGCTCGATCCATGGCAGCTTTCTTACCTACGGCCACGAGGCCACTCTGCACGTGTTGGGATTTGAAACGGCCGCAACCATCTACTTCGCCGCTGAAGAGAGTTTCCTGGTCAACGTGCTGGGCCGCATCGGCTGGCTTGACCGCGTCCGCCTGGGCTTAATTGATTACGACGGACGATTGTACCTGAGCGCCTACGATGACCCGGCTTAGGTTTTGGTTTCGGGTCTTCTGTATCTTTTCAACAGTGATTCGATGTCCTCGGCCAACGGAACTTCAAAACTCAGCGCCCGATCATCCACTGGATGTCTGAAGCTCAACCGATGCGCGTGCAGCGCCTGTCGCCCGAATTTGACGATCAGTTGCGGCGCGGGTTCGTAAACGTACTTCTTCTCGCCGACCAGTGGATGTCCGCGCAACGCCGCCTGAACGCGAATCTGGTTGCGTTTGCCGGTAACCAGACGGACCTCGATCAAACTCGCGTCTTGGAATTTTTCCAGCGTGCGGTAATGACAGATCGCTTCCTGGGCGTTTCTGTCGCGCCGCTCCGCACGCTGTTGTTTCAAGCTGTCGCGGTTCCACACCAGAAAATCCCGCCACGTTCCCGACTCAGGCTTCGGATGGCCGTGAACTACGGCCAGATAAATTCGCTCGGCTTTTCGCTGCTCGAACTGATTCTTCATCTTCCGCTGCGCTTCAACTGTTTTGGCGAAGAGAACAATGCCAGACGTGTCGCGGTCAATGCGGTGAACGACCAGCGGCTCGCGCTTCCGGTGCGAGCGCAGATGATTTTTGATTTGATCGAATAACGAAGGCTCGTCAGGTTGCGAAGGCAGCGGCACGGTGAGCAATCCCGCTGGTTTATTGACAACCAGCAGCGACGAATCTTCATAAAGCAGATGCAAACCGGATTCGCGGCGCTCTGAATATCTCCGCTCCGCGCTGCCCGGACGATCCATCCACAACCGGACAGTCTCACCCGCTTGTATTCGCCGCGCGGCGTCGGCGGAGGTCTGTTCGACGCCGCCCACGAAGACTTTGCCACGTTCGATGGCGGCCAGAGCTTTCGAGCGAGAGCCGAGCCGCTGGGCGGCGGCCAGCCATTTGTCCAGCCGCAAACCCGATTCAGCTTCGCTCACCTGCCATTCTTTGTTGTTCATCGCTTATTACCTTATAACAAACTTTGCAAAAACTTTGCAGACATTCATAAAGACATCCGGGCGGAACTGAGTTAAGATGACGGCTCAACCCGGGCGCTGATGATGCTCACTCGATCCATCGTCAGTCGCCGCCCCCGATCAATTCTCAAAATTTACCTCGAAGTGGGAAACTTGCCGTGATTCCCGAAACAATTTCGCATTACCGGATTCTTTCCAAGCTCGGAGCGGGCGGAATGGGCGAAGTTTACCTGGCTGAAGACCTGAACCTGGGCCGCCGGGTTGCGCTCAAACTCCTGCCCGCAAAATTCACTCAAGACCCGGAACGTGTGCGGCGCTTCGAGCAGGAAGCTCGCACGGCCTCCACGCTCAGCCATCCGAACATTCTGACCATTTACGAGATTGGGCAGGTTCAGACAGAAACTGGCCCAGTGCATTTCATCGCGATGGAATTCGTCGAAGGACAGACTTTGCGCAAGCGGTTGTCCGGGCGGCGAATGAAACTGGACGAAGCCGTCGAGATTGCGGTTCAAATCGGGAGTGCCCTCGTCGCCGCGCACGGCGCGGGCGTCACGCACCGCGACATCAAACCCGAAAACATCATGCTGCGCGACGATGGTTACGTGAAGGTGCTCGATTTCGGCCTGGCCAAACTGACTGAGAACACTTTCTTCAAGAACTTCGATCCGGGCGTGACCCAGGCTGAGTCCGCCGAAGACGCGCTGGCCGATCTTTACGCGACCGTGCAGCTTGAAGAGCGCCAGCACACCAGCCCCGGCGTGATTTTGGGAACGCTCAGTTATATGTCGCCGGAACAGGCGCGCGGGCAGAAGGTGGACGCGCGCACCGACATCTTCAGTCTCGGCATTGTGCTTTTCGAGATGATCGCCGGGCGAGCGCCGTTCGAGGCGGCGACGACAGGCGATATGATGGTTGCGATTCTTGACCGCAACCCTCCGCCGCTCGCGCGTTACGCGCCCAACGCGCCGGACGAGCTGGAATGGATTGTCACGAAGGCGCTGGTCAAAGACCGCGATGACCGTTACCAGTTGATGAAGAGCCTGCTGACCGATTTGAAGCGGTTGCAGAAACGTTTGCAGTTCGCCTCCGGATTTGATCGAACTGGCGAGGTCGGACACGGGGATGAAGTTGAAACTGCGGAATACAAACGTGACACGTCCAGAGACTCCGGAGGAGCGGTCAGCCTGACGGGGCGCTTGTCTTCTGGTTCGCGACGGGCGCCTGTGAATTCGCTGGCTGTGCTGCCTTTCTTCACTTCGAGCAGCGACCCGAACGCGGCTTACCTGGCCGAAGGGATTCCCGAAAGTTTGATCCTGAATTTGTCGCGATTGTCTGAACTGCGCGTGATGGCTTGGAGCACCGTCTCGCGGTTTCGCGGGCAGGAGCTTGACGCGCTCGGCATCGGACGCGATCTGGGCGTGCGCGCGATTTTCGCAGGCCGGATGTACCAGTTCGCCGACAACCTGATCATCAAGACCGAACTCGTGGATGTCGAAGACGGCTCGCAAATCTGGGGCGGGCAATACCAGCGCAAGCTCGACGACCTGTTCACCATTGAGCAGGAGATTTCGCGGGAGATTTGCGAGCACCTGCGTTTGAAGCTGAACGAAGAAGAACGGGAGCGGCTGGTCAAACGCTACACTGAGAATGCCGAGGCGTATCAGGCTTACTTGAAAGGTCGGTTCTACTGGAATCAGCGGAACGCAAGAGGTTTGAAGAAAGCCGTCGAAAGTTTTGAAGAGGCGATCAAACTGGATGACAGCTACGCCCTGGCTTACGCAGGCCTGGCCGATTGTTACTGCCTGGTCAGCATTTACGGCGCGGCGCCGCCGAAGGCCGCGATGCCGCGCGCGAAGACTGCGGCGATGAAGGCCTTGCAGTTTGACGACGGATTGGCCGAAGCGCACACGAGTTTGGCCGCCGCGCTGGCATGGTTTGACTGGGACTGGGAAGCGAGCGAGCGCGAATTCAAACGCGCCATCGAACTGAATCCGTCGTACACCGTGGCGCATCACTGGTACGGCTCCGTGCTGCTGGCGGCGCAGAAACGTTTCGACGAAGCGATAGCTTCGGAAATGCGCGCGCTCGAATTGGAGCCGCTCTCGCTGGTCGTCAACTCGAACCTCGGATTCATCTGCAACCACATGAACCGGTACGAAGAAGCGATTGATCACCTGCAGAAGACGCTCGAAATTGACGAGAACTTCGTTTACGCGCGATTTCACCTGGGGCTGAGTTACGCGCATCTGGGCAGGCACGACGAATCCATCGCCGAATTGCAGCGCGCGATGGAGCAGGCCGGCGGGCGCGGAGCGTTGATCCAGTCCGCGCTCGGATACGCCTACGCCGTCGCGGGCAAACGCGACGAAGCGTTGCAGGTGCTGGCGCAGTTGCAGACGTTTCCGATGAACCGCGACGTTTCGCCATTTTACCTGGCGATGATCCACGCGGGGTTGGGCGACAAAGAGCAGGCGATCCGCTGGTTGGAGAACGCCGTCGAAGAGCGGTACAACTGGGTGATCTGGTTGCGGACGGAGCCGATCTTCGAGCGATTGCGCGGGGAAGAGAGGTTTGTCGAGTTGGTGAGGAGGATTGGGTTGGAACGATAGAAAACAAGCGCAGAGCGCCAGATCATTCTCAATTTTCAATTCTCCATTCTCAATTTTGTTTCGGCGGGAAAACGACCTGGCAGAGCGCCATCTGGAAAAAAGGAGCTTGTGTAAGGTGAGCCTTTTCTCCCTGCGTAAGAATTGAGAAGTGAAAATTGAGAATTGAGAATGCGCTGGTTTGCAATGGAGGTCAACTTATTGCAGTCACAAACCATCTCACACTACAAAATCCTCAATCGCCTCGGCGCGAACCTGATCGGCGAGGTTTACGTCGCTGAAGACCTTCAGCTTGGCCGCAAAGTAGTGTTGCAGCTTCTCTCCGAAAAATTCACCCGTGATAACGAGCGGATGAATCGGCTGGCGCAGGAAGCTCGCACGCTCTCCGCTCTCAATCATCCGAACATCAGGATGATTTACGAAATCGGCAGTGGCGCGGCGCAGGGAGTGACCCATCACTTCATCGCGACGGAGTTTGTTGACGGACCGAATCTGCGCATCCACCTGAGTCGGCGGCGAATGCAACTGGAAGAGATTCTGGACGTGACGTTGCAGGTCGCCGCAGGGTTGGCCGCCGCGCACGCCGCCGGAGTTCTGCACCGCGATTTGAATCCGGAAAACGTCGTGCTGCGCGCCGACGGTTACGCGAAGGTTCTGGATTTCGGTTTGGCGAAGCTCTTGGAGCAGGACTCGATGATGGTCGAGCTTGGCGATTCGACTGAAGATTTGTATCCCGAACCGGCGGCGGAGCCATCGGCGGAAAGCGCCAAACCCGAGGCCACAACCGCCGAAGTTCGCCTGGATGAAAACGCGAGTGATCCATACCAGACCAGGCCGCTTGATCCAGCCGATCTGGCGAAACTGGGAGGAACGAGCGCGCCTTCCGCCACCGGCAGTTTGTGGTGGGCGCCGGGAACGACGCCTTACCTTTCGCCGGAGCAGGTGCGCGGCGAAACGATTGACGAACGCAGCGATATTTTCAGCCTCGGCGTGATCGTTTACGAGATGTGCGCCGGACGTTTGCCATTCGAAGGTCAGACGACTACTGGCGTCATCAGCTCGATCCTGCAAGCGCCGCCGCCGCCGCTCGCCAAATTTATGCCTGACGCTCCGGACGAATTGGAGTGGATCGTCGCCAAAACTTTGTCGAAGGAGCGCGAAGAGCGTTATCAAACCGTGCGCGAACTGATCAGCGATCTGAAGCGGTTGAAACAGCGGCTGGAATTTGAAACCGAGCAGGAGAGGTTGATCGAACGCGATTCCGGCGCTTCTCGCAGCAGCGGCCGTCGTCGCTCGTACGAAACCACGCCGATCACGCCCGGAGATTCAGGTCGCAAATCTTCAGGCCGCTCCGGTCGAACGTCGGGCCGTGAAACCAGCGGGATCAGCTCGCGTTCCGGCTCATCGCAGGCTTTGAGCGGCCCGATTGATTCAATCGCGGTTCTGCCTTTGACCAACGCCAGCGACGATCCGGCGACGGAATATCTGAGCGACGGTATCACCGAAACCATCATCAACGCCTTGTCGCGGTTGCCGCGTTTGCGCGTGATGGCGCGCAGCACGGTCTTTCGCTACAAAGGCCGCAACGTTGACCCATTGGAAGTGGGCGATGAACTCAACGTGCGCGCCGTCTTCACCGGACGCCTGTTGCGGCTCGGCGAAAACCTCGTCATCAAAGCCGAACTGGTTGACGCCGTTGACGGCGCGCTCGTGTGGGCGGAGCAATACCAGCGCAAGTCGGGCGACCTCTTCGAGTTGGAAGCCGACATCGCGCGCCAAATCTCCGAACATCTCAAAGTCAAACTCGACAGCGAACAGCGACTGGGACTGGCCAGACGCTACACCGAGAGCGCCGAGGCCTATCAACTCTACCTGCGCGGACGTTACTTCTGGAACCAACGCAGCCTGCCGGGAATGAAGAAAGGCATCGAATATTTCGTCCAGGCGGTGAGAAAGGATCCGAGCTATGCGCTGGCCTACGCCGGAATGGCCGATTGCTACTTGATGTTGAGCGTTTATTCACTGCCGCCGCGTGAATTCGTGCCGAAGGCGCGGATGTCCATCATGCGCGCGCTCGAATGCGACGATCAACTGGCCGAAGCGCACGCCTCGCTGGGTTCTCTCTCGTTCTGGTACGACTGGGATTTCGCGCTGGCCGAACGCGAATTCCAGCGCGCCATTGAACTCAACCCGAACCTGCCCGAAGCGCATCAATGGCTGGCTTATCTTTATGGCGCGCAGAACCGCTTCGACCTGGCGATGGAAAAGTTGCGGCGCGCGCAGAGCCTCGATCCGCTCTCGATTGCCATCACCACGAACACTGGCGAGATTCTTTATCGCGCGCGCCGTTTCGACGAAGCTATCGTCGAGTGCGAGAAGGCGCTGGAAATGGACCCGCAATTCGCCAAAGCTCTTTACTGGCGCACGATGGCCTGGATTGTGAGCGGGAAGCTGGCTGAGAGCCTGGCTTTCCTCGAAGCCGCGATGGCGGCGCCGGGTGAAACACGCACGATTGCTTCCATCGTGATGGCGGTAGCCCTAGCCCGCGCCGGTCGCCGTGAAGAAGCCCAGCAGGCCTTCGATCAGTTGCTGCAACACGCCGCGAACAATTACATCCCGCCATTCTATCTGGCCGTAGTCGCCGCCAGCCTGGGTGACAGCGAGCAGGCCTTCGCGTGGTTGGAGAAGGCGTATCAGGAACGCAGCGGTTGGATGCCGTGGTTGAAACACGAGCCGTTGCTGGATGGGTTGCAGACTGACGCGCGGTTTAGCGATCTGTTGCGGCGGGTTGGATTGGAGCCGTGAGGAAAGCGCATATTTTTTCGAGAGCTTCTTTTATGCTTTGGCTGTCCGGGCTTACGCGCCAGACAACAGGCTCGGACTGGCTGTCATACATCACAGCGACTAAGGCGCCGGAATTCAAGCATTCGATATCGGCGTACCTGTCTTGACGAGTGAAGATGAATGCGACGCCTCCTTCCGCAGAGGCGACGATCCTGGCCGGCTCAAAATCGAACTCCATCAAAGCGCCGAGGACTTTGCGCGCCCAGGCGAACGAAATGTCATTTGGCGGTTCTGCGTCATAACCGTCCCACCCGAACTGCAGGTCCTTCAACTTGTCCAGTTGCTTATCCATCTCAACGAAGAACTTCGAGAATTGCCGCGACTTGCGGAGCTTGGGGCGCGCGCCGGTACGGTACAGGGAGCGGTAGCGACCTGTTGCTTCCTCATCGCGCTCTTCAAGCCGCGCCAGGTCGCTACCGCTCCCTGTACCGTACCGATGTTGCGTGGTTCGATTTAGGATAATACGCCATCACAGATGACGGCAACGAAATCAGCGGTTCTCCAAAATCGCCAGTTCCGCCTCGCTTGACTGCGATACGCCGCGTGTTGCTGTAATCCCCTTTGCTTGAGATACTGCGGCGGCGCAGATCGGATCATCCGATCCGCAAGGCGGAATGAGCGATCAAATCCGATTACAACCTGAATCAATTCGGCCTGAAGGGAGATCAGCGTCTTCGATCCGCATCCTCTCCGAGCAGGCGTTCTGGCGGACTGCCGGAGCGCCGCTGATTTCCGGCAACCGCGCGCGCGTTCTGAAAGACGCGCGCGAAAATTATCCCGCCTGGCTCGAAGCGATTGAATCGGCTCAGCGCACGATCCATTTCGAAAGCTACATCATTCACGAAGACGCGCAGGGGAAGGTCTTCGCCGAGGCCCTGGCGGCAAAAGCCAGGGCCGGCGCGCGCGTCCGGTTGATCTACGACTGGATGGGCGCGATCAATGCGGCGTCGAAAAGATTCTGGCGGCGGATGAGCAACGCGGGGGTCGAAGTGCGATGCTTCAATCCGCCGCGTTTCGACAGTCCGTTCGGCTGGCTGAGCCGTGACCATCGCAAGATGATCGCGGTTGACGGGCGGATCGGTTTTGTCACGGGGTTGTGCGTCGGGAGGATGTGGGTCGGCGATCCGGCGCGGGGAATAGAGCCGTGGCGCGACACCGGGGTCGAAGTGATCGGCCCTGCCGTCGCTGCGATTGAGCGCGCTTTCGCGCAAACGTGGGCGGCGACCGGTAAACCGATTCCCGCCGAAGATTTGCCGGACATCAATGCGATTCCCGCCGTGGGCGATGTGACGTTGCGCGTCGTGGCGAGTTTGCCGAACACGGCTGGACTTTATCGGATGGATCAAATGGTCGCGGCGGCGGCGCGCGAAACGTTGTGGCTGACTGACGCCTACTTCGCCGGAACGACTCCATACGTTCAGGCGCTCGGAGCGGCGGCGATGGACGGCGTTGACGTGCGATTGCTGGTTCCGCAAGCCACGGACATCCCCGTGATGCGCGCGCTGTCGCGTTCGGGCTATCGTCCGCTGCTCGAATCCGGCGTCAGAGTTTACGAATGGAATGGCCCGATGATTCACGCTAAGACGGCGGTCGCCGACGGTCGCTGGGCCAGAGTTGGCTCGACCAATCTCAATCCGGCGAGTTGGATCAATAACTGGGAACTCGACGTCGTGATCGAAGATGATCGAATCGGCGAAGAGATGGAGCAGATGTTCCTCGACGATTTGGAGAACGCCACCGAGATAGTTCTTACTGCAAAGCGGAGGCTGGCGCCGAGATCGAGGCGCGAAAAACGCCGGTTGCGCGAGCGGATCGGCGCGGGCAGTTCGAGCCGCGCGGCAGCCGGAGCGATTCAGTTCGGTCGGACAGTCGGCGCCGCGATCACCAACCGGCGCGTGCTCGGGCCGGCTGAAGCGCGGATTATGGGCGGCTCAGGACTGTTGTTGCTAGCCATCTCCACCATCGCCATCGTCTGGCCGCGATTGATCGCCGCGCCGTTGGCCGTCATCGGCGTCTGGGTGGCGATTTCATTGTTCATCAGGGCCTTCCGTTTGCACCGCGAAGGCCGCAGGGAAGAGCAGGAAATGAGTACCGCGAGCGGTAGCGAGCGTGTCTCCATCGAGAGGCCGGCTCAGGATGCCACGCTCGCTACCGCTCGCGGTACCGAATCGAATAAAAACGGCCATGTCTGAAACTGGCAAATTCCGCGTCGTCACCTACAACGTTCATAAATGCGTTGGGCTTGATCGCCGGCTCAGCCCTGTGCGGATCGTGGAGGTTTTGCGGGAGATTGACGCCGACATTGTGGCTTTGCAGGAAGTGTTGTGCATTCAAGGGCGCGGCAGCGAGGATGATCAAGCCCATTTCCTCTCGCGCGAGCTGGGGTTCGATTACCGGATCGGCGAAAACCGCAAGCTGAAAGGCGGAATTTACGGCAACGTCCTGCTCAGCCGCTTTCCGCTGCTCGACGCCGAAAACCACGACATCAGCGTCGCCGGGCGCGAAGAGCGTGGTTGTTTGCGAGTGAATGTTGATCTGGGGCAGGGCAGCGCGATGCACGTTTACAATGTGCATCTGGGCACTTCATTCATCGAGCGCCGCCATCAGGCGCGCAAACTGATCAGCGAATCCATTCTCAGTGACCGCAATGTCCCCGGCCCGCGAATTATGCTGGGAGATTTCAACGAGTGGACGCGCGGGCTGGCTACGCGGTTGCTGACCGGGCATTTTCAGGGCGGAGACATTCGATTGCATCTGCGGCGCGCACGCACTTATCCCGGCGTGCTGCCGATCATGCATCTCGACCACATCTACTTTGACGAGACGCTCTCGCTCGAACGCGCAGAATTGCACCGCAGCCGTGTGGCGTTGATCGCTTCAGACCATCTGCCGATCTTCGCCGATTTCAAGGCGCCGGCGGGCGGAAGCAGCGAAGAGCGTCCGTAATTCGATTATGGCTTGATGTGCTGGCTGACCAGTTTGGCCATCTCGAACATCGAAACGCGCTTCTTTCCTCCCAGCACTTGTTGTAGCTTGGTGTCCGCGTTGATCATCCGCCGGTTCTTGGGATCCTGCAGCTCGTATCTTTTGATGTAAGCCCAGACCTTTTTGGTGATCTCAGTCCGCGGCATCTTTCTGGCGCCGACAATCACCGCCAGCTTGGCGTCCGGTTGCATGGACTTCATCAAACCCTTCCCCGCTGACCGCGTGGCGCTGGCGCTTTTCCTGCTCGCGCTTTTACTGGATGTTGTCCTTCTGGCGCTGACGCGTTTCCCGCTGGCGCTTTTCCGGGACGTTGTTTTCCTGGCGCCGCTCTTTTTTGCGCCGCTCTTTTTCGTACTGCTCTTTTTCAATATGGGCATGATTTTGCTCCTTTAGAATTTGGTTCAAACGCGGGCATCATAGTTGCGCTCTAGCGCCGCTGTCGGTACAGAAGCGCACAGATCGGCCTGCGAACAGTTTGATCATGGCAATGAAAAATCACGGATTCAGTCAGGAAGAGTCGGCGACGCTCAAACGACTCTCCAGCCCGGGGAAGATTCAATACTTCCTGGATTACGAAATCGCTTACAACAAGGAGAAGGACGGCGAGACCTGCCGTTCGCCGCGCCGCGTGTTGCGCGACCGGCTGGCGCATTGCGCGGAAGGCGCCTATTTCGCCGCCGCCGCGCTGCGGGTTCAAGGGCACGAGCCGTTGATCATTGATCTGGCAGCCGTGCGCGACGACGACCACATCCTGGCGGTCTTCAAACATCACGGACGGTGGGGAGCGATCGCCAAGTCGAACTATTCCGGGTTGCGATTTCGTGAGCCGGTCTACCGGACGATCCGCGAGTTGGCGATGTCCTACTTCGCTCATTACTACAACCCGAAAGGCGAACTGACGCTGCGGGCTTTCTCGCGCCCGGTCAACCTGCGGCGCTTCGACCGGATTGAATGGATGACGACAGAAGAAGATTTGTGGGAGATTGGAGAATATCTCTGCACGGTCCCGCATACGAAAATCCTCTCGCCCGAAATGGCGCATAAACGACGGATGCTGGATCGCCGCCTCTACGAGGCTGGAATGGTCGGCGCTGTGAAATAGGAGAATGATGGCAAAGTATCGTGAGATTGTGACGACAGAATCGCTTGCCGAGGCTTTGGAATCGAGTGCGCGGCAAACGGTCCTGTTTTTCAAGCACAGCGACACCTGCGGGATCAGCGGGCGGGCTTTCGGTGAATTTCAGAAATACCTCGAAACGCCGCAGGCGGCGGCGGCGCTCAACTGCGTGATCGTCGTGCAAAAAGCGCGTAAGGCGAGCGACGAACTGGCTCGGTTGGTCGAAGTCGAGCACGAATCGCCGCAAGCAATCGTTGTGCGTGATGGGCGCGCCATCTGGAACGACTCCCACTTCGCGATTAAGAGCGAGAAGCTGGCGGACGCAGTGAGAGAGGAGAATTGATTTATTGCCGCTTAACCCGCAAGTCATCTTCTTCGACGCCGCCGGAACGCTGATTGAAGTTCGCGGCAGCGCCGGCGAAGTCTACAGCCGCGTGGCGCGCGAGTTTGGTTTTGAAACTGAGCCTCAAATCCTGCAACGAAACTTCGCGTTGCGCTTTCGAGAACAGTCTCCGATGGCTTTTCCGGTTGGGGCGCCTGAGGTGGAGTTGATTGAGATGGAGAAGGATTGGTGGCGCAATCTCGTGAAAGCCGTCTTCGCTGGCCTCGGTTCGTTTCCGCGCTTCGACCAGTTCTTCGACGAACTCTTCGAGCGGTTTCGTGGCCGTGAGTGCTGGCGCGTTTACCATGATGTCGAGCCGGCGCTCACGGCGCTCAAACAACGCGGCATTCGGCTCGGCGTCATCTCCAACTTTGATTCACGGCTGTACGACGTGCTACGGGCTTGCGAGCTTGACGATTTCTTCGATTCGGTTCACATCTCGACTCGGGTTGGCGCGGCCAAACCCGACCCGGCGATCTTTCAAGCCGCACTGAGTGATCACAGGATTGAGCCGAGACAAGCCTGCCACGTCGGCGACAGCCTGCAAGAAGATGTCGCCGGCGCCCAGGCCGCCGGGTTACAAGCTTTTCTGATAGATCGCCGAGGCGAACAACACTCAGCCGCCGGGTATATCAGCCTGTCCAGCCTGCGGCAATTGCTCGAAATGTTTTGAGCCGCCGCGCGGAGCTTCACTTTTTCAGTTGAGTCTTCAGACCGAGATTGCGTACCAGCCGATGCAGGTTGTTGGGATGGATGCCCAGTTGCTTGGCCGCCTGCGTGAAATTCCCCCCGCTGTCTTCCAGCGCCTGCCGCACGACCTGTTTCTTCGCGTCGCGGGTGGAAGAGTGATACATCGTGGGCGTGACGTTGGGCGGCGCCGTCGTTTCGTGCAGCGCGTCGGGCAAATCTTCGGGCAGGATGAAGTCGGTCGCGCCCAACACCACTGCGCGTTCAATGGCATTCTCCAATTCGCGCACATTGCCCGGCCAATCGTAGTTCATCAGCAAAGCGCGCGTCTCCGCGGTCAGGCCTTTGATCTGGCGGTTGCAGCGCTGGCCGAACTTGGTCGCGAAGTACTGAGCAAGCAGCGAGATGTCGTCGCGGCGGTCGCGCAACGGCGGCAGCGTGATGGAGACGACGTTGAGCCGATAGTAAAGGTCGGCGCGGAAGCCGCCATCCTTGATTGCCGCTTCGAGATCGCGATTAGTGGCGGCGATGATGCGGATGTCCACTTTGATTTTGCGCGTGCCCCCGACGCGCTCGAACTCGCGCTCCTGCAAGGCGCGCAGCAGCTTGGCCTGCAACGGCTGCGGCAATTCGCCCAATTCGTCCAGGAAGACCGTTCCGCCATCAGCGATTTCGAGCTTGCCTTTCTTCTGCGCCACCGCGCCCGTGAAGGCGCCTTTTTCGTGGCCGAACAGATCGCTTTCGAGCAGCGTGTCGGAGAGGCCCGCGCAGTTAATGGCGATGAACGGTTTGTCAGCGCGCGGGCTGCCCAAGTGGACGGCGCGGGCGACCATCTCTTTGCCTGTGCCGCTTTCGCCTCGCAGCAGCACGGTCGAATCCGAAGGCGCGACTTTGGCTAGCGTCTGGTAGACGGCCTGCATCGCCGCGCTCTCGCCGATCAAGTCGTGGTTGAGGCTGTTTTCGTCCCGCAGCCGGCGCGCTTCGTTCTCCAGCCACTCGACGCGGCGCACGTTGTCGAAGGCCACGGCGGCGATGGAGGCGATGGCCGTGAGCAGTTGCAGGTGGTCTTCATCGAAGCGGAAATCAATCTGCGCCGAGTCGAGATAGATGACGCCGAGCAATTGTTCGTCGAGCGCGATGGGCACAGCCAGCAGCGATTGAATCAAGCGCCGAACCAAACTCACTGCCTGGCGGAACGGCTGATGATCGGCCACGTCGTTGCTCATAATCGCGACCCGGTCGTGGCGGACGCGATCAATGATGGTGCGGCTGACGCTCATGTTCTTCTGCCAGCCATCGTCGCGGTCGAAGCCGACGAACGGATCGCTCAAGCCGAAGCGCTCTCTGGAGAGGATGATCGCGCCGCGCTCGGCCGGGAGCGCTTCCATAGTCAACTCCAGCAGCCGGCGCTGCAATTCGGGCAGTTTGCGGATTTGATTGATGGCGGTGCTGATCTTGAGCAGCGCGTGCAGGTTGCGCGCCACGTTCGGCGAGGGCAGCGCCGCCGTCACCTTCTCCGGTTGCAGGTAGAGCGCCTCTTCCGGGCGGATAGTGTAGACAGTGTTGGCGGTGACGCGGACGTCGTCGAGGTGGCTGTCGAAAGTGCGGGCTGCCGCTTCGCCCTCCGGCGCTAGGAAAAGGAAGTGGGTCTCTCCGATCTTGATGCGATCGCCGTGCGCGAGCAGACGCTCGCGCACTGGCAGATCGTTGATCGTGGTGCCGTTCGAACTGTCGAGGTCTTGCAACAAGTAGCTGCCAACCGACTGCCGGAGCAGGCAGTGGCGCCGCGAGACCAACGGGTCGCTCAAGCAAATCTGGTTGGCGGGGTCACGGCCTATCGTGACCTCTTCCTTGTCCAGCGCGAAGAGCATGCCGTCGAATGGGCCAACGATGGCTACCAGTTGTGGCGTGGTCGTCATAAGCTTGGCAATACTATCACCGCTGATAGAGTGATACTATCACTTCTGATATAAACCACCGCTTTCGGCTCCTTGCCGGATACCTCACCCATAGCCCTTCCGATAAAACATCTCCATCTCTTTCATAACGTTGCGCGCAAATCGGCGATGTGACGAAGACAACGGCACGAGGGTTGAAATAGTAGTCGCCGAGCTTGCAAGGGACAACGAAGCGTTGAGACTCCGCAGGCGAACTTCAAACGAGATGATACTGCGGCTGGCGAATTGGCCCGCTGCTTTAGAAGGAGAAAAGATGAAGGCTAAATACTCAGTGCTCAGCTTTATATTTATCGGTTTGGTTGCTTTGACAATGTTCGGTTCACTGTCGTCCATCGCGCTGTTCGGCGTTTCGGCTCAGCGGCAGAATTACCCGACTCGCGGAGAGACCCCTGTCGTCAAGCCGCTGGATCGCAACGACCCGCGCGCCGAACTCGGCCCGGAATGGGCTTCCGCCCAGCCGATGCCTTTCCCGGTTGACGCCGTGCCGGGCGCGGCCGCGAACAACCCGCTGGGCAGGGCCGAAGCGGCTTTCAACAACCAGACGGGAGAGGAAGAACTGGCGGACGAAGCGCCTGCGAGCCACAGGGCGGACGAAGTGAGCGCCGCGCCAGAGATGTTCCCAGCCAACCTGGGTCCCAACGTTGAGATTGATTCGCGCGACGACCTGATCAACCGGCGCATTGACAACGCTCGCCGCGGCGGCGTGAATCCGCAATCGGTGATCGGAGCCGACAACCGTGTCCTCATCAGCCCGACTACTTCGTACCCGTGGCGCGCGATGACCAAACTGCGCATGACCTTCCCCAACGGCTCGCAAACCACCTGCTCCGGCGCGATGGTGTCGTCGAAGTACACGCTGACGGCTGGCCACTGCGTTCACTCGGTCGGCAGAGGCGGTTGGGCGACCAGCGTCGAAGTCATCCCCGGACTCGACGGCACGTATAAGCCCTACGGCTCGGCCTACGCCACGCGGCTGCGCTCGTACATCGGCTGGACTCAGAACCAGGATTCGAACTACGACTTCGCGCTGATCACGCTCGACCGCCACATCGGCAACAGCACGGGCTGGTTTGGTTACGCCTCCTACGCGACGGTCGACGGACTGACGGGCAACCTGGGCGGCTATCCGGGCGACCGCGACGGCGGGCAGCGGCTCTACTACCACTACGGCACGATCAACGACTCGACCACCAATCGCGTCTACTACACGATTGACACGTTCAACGGGCAGAGCGGCAGCGGCGTCTACCGCATCAACAACGGCAGCCGCTACATCTTCGCCGTCCATACCAACGGCGGCACGAGTTCAAACAGCGGCACGCGCATCACCAGCGGGCGATTCAACGACCTCTCGGCGTGGATCGCCAGCGGCATCTAAGCGAGGCCGCCAGCGAGTTTACTCGAAAGTGTCCTCAGCGGATTTACTCGAAAGCGTCCTCAGCCCTCAGGGGCGACTACCAAACTCAGCCATCGGTGGCCAGCGTCACGGACGTGACGCTGGCCACATTCCCTTTTTGGGTTATCATCTGAAACGTAATAGGAGGTAAGAGGATCATGAATCTATCAAGCATCAAGTTCATAGTCATCGGCGGAGCGATCTTCGCCTTGTTGGTTGTGGCGGCGTGCCGCTTCTTTTCCGGTTCGAGCAAGGCGGCCGCCGGCCGCGGGAGCATCGAGGGGACGGTCGTGGACGAACAGCGCAAGCCGCTGGCTGAAGTCATAATCGGGATCAAGGCCACCACGTCCAGCGAGCCTTATCCGGAGGTCGCGCCGGTCACTAACAAGAAGGGCGAATTCAGCTTTCCCGACCTGGCGCCCGGCCAGTACACGCTGCTCGCCGCGCGCGAAGGCTTCCGCGAGCAGACGAAGACCGTGACCGTGGAAGACCGGAAGGTCGCGCGGGTGGAATTTGTCCTGCGCAAGTAAAAGGCGGCAAGAAGATCGAAGCCAGAATAGCGGCGCGAGAGCGCCGCTATTCTTTTGTGCGGCTTCGCTTGACCGCGACAATCGCTTTGCCGAGAATGCGCGCGCAACTCGAATCGCAATTCTCGATCAAATCGCTACCTTGCTCGAACCGTAGGAGGTTTGCTTATGTTTCGTCACGGTCGCCGCCTCTTCTCGATTGCCTCAATGCTGTTGATCCTGACCGCTGCGGCTCACACGCTCGGACATTTTCAACCGCAGCCGCAAACGCCCGAATACATCAATCTGAAATCAACGATGGAGGCTTACCAATTCGACCTGGGGATGGGGATGAAGCCATCGGTCCGCGATGTGCTCGAAAGCCTGAGCCTGACGATGAGCGTCACGCTGTTGTTGCTTGGGTTGCAAAATTTGCTGATAGCGATGGCTGACGAATCGGGGAAGATGGTTCGGCGTTTCGCTTTCGTGAACATCATCGGGGTTGGGGCGCTGGCTACGCTCTACTGGGTTTACCGCCTCCCACCGCCGCTGATCTCGTTTGTGATTGTCGAAGTTGTGTTTTTGCTTGCCGTTCTGGTTCCTGATCGCAAGCAAGCCTGACGCTTATGTTGGCTCAAAACATCTGACAAAACCGGAGAGAAAAACCATGCAACGCTTGATCGCCGCCTTTTTGCTGCTGCTGTGCGTATCGCCAGCCCACGCTCAAACCAGAAACGAAGATAAGACCATCGCTGCCAAGACGGCTGGAATGCAGAAGATTGACGGCTACATCCCGCTCTACTGGGATGCGGCGAATGGGAAGATGTGGATGGAGATCGCGCGGTTCAACACCGAACTGCTCTATCAAATCTCACTCCCAGCGGGCGTCGGCTCGAATCCCATCGGGCTTGATCGCGGGCAGCTTGGCGGAACTTACGTTGTTTCCTTCGATCGCATCGGGCCGAAGGTGTTGATGATCCAGCCGAACTACCGCTATCGCGCGTTGAGCAATGACGAAGCGGAGCGGCGCGCCGTGGCCGATTCGTTTGCGCGTTCGGTGATCTGGGGCTTCAAGGTCGAAGCGGCTGAAGGCGACCGCGTTCTGGTTGACGCGACCGGCCTGTTCCTGCGCGACGCTCATGGGGCGGCGGAAAGGCTGCGTGGAAGCCGGCAGGGAAATTTCCGCTTCGATGAATCGCGCAGCGCGTTCTATTTGCCGCGCACCAAAGGCTTCCCGAAGAACACCGAGGTCGAAACGGTCATCACGCTCGCTGGCGAAGAGCCAGGCGGATTGGTTCGCGGCGTCACGCCGACCGCGAGCGCAGTCACCGTCCGCCAGCATCATTCGTTCGTCGAATTGCCGGATGGCAATTACAAACCGCGCGCCTACGATCCACGCGTCAGCGCGATGCCGATGATGTTTTACGATTACGCCTCGCCGTTCAACACCCCGATCGAACAACGCTGGATCAGGCGTCACCGTCTGCAGAAGAAAGCCCCGAACGCGGCGGTCAGCGAGGCCATCAAACCAATTGTCTATTACGTTGACAACGGCGTGCCCGAACCGATCCGCAGCGCGTTGGTCGAAGGCGCCGCGTGGTGGGCGCAGGCGTTTGAAGCCGCCGGTTTCAAGAACGCTTATCGCGTGGAAGTGCTGCCGGCGGACGCCGATCCGATGGACGTGCGATACAACATGATCAACTGGGTGCATCGTTCGACCCGTGGCTGGTCTTACGGCGCTTCGGTCTCAGACCCGCGCACAGGCGAGATCATCAAAGGCAACGTCTCGCTCGGAAGCTTGCGCATCCGCCAGGACGTGTTGCTGGGCACGGGAATGATTCCGCCGCTGACAGCGCAAGGCGAACGCGGCGGAATGGAGAATTACTGCGAAGCGGGTGATTCGCCGGAGATGGATTACCTGGCCATCGCGTCCACGGGCGATCCGGCGACCGATTCGGCGGCAATGGCGCTGGCCCGTATTCGCCAACTTTCAGCGCACGAAGTCGGCCACACCATCGGCTTCTCGCACAACTTCGCGGCGTCGAGTTACAACCGCGCGTCGGTGATGGACTATCCCGCGCCCTGGGTCGAGATCAAAAACGGGAAGCTCGATTTGTCCAACGCCTATACCGCCGGCATCGGCGAGTACGACAAGTTCTCGGTGAAGTTCGCCTACGCCGAATTCCCCGGCGAATCGAACGAGAAGGCCGAGCTTGAGAGCATCGTTCAGAAGGGAATCGCCGACGGAATGCTGTTTATTGACGACGGCGATGGGCGCGGCGTCGGCACGGCTCACCCGCTGGCCAGCGTGTGGGACAATGGCTCCGACGCGATTGCGACGCTGCGACACGAGATGGAAGTGCGGCGCATCGGGTTGAAGAATTTCGGATTGAACAGCATCGCCGCAGGCCAGCCGCTGTCGGCGCTCGAAGCAAAGTTGCTGCCGCTCTACCTGCATCACCGCTATCAGTTTGTGGCGGCGGCCAAATCGCTTGGTGGTTTGTATTTCACCTACGCGATCAAGACCCCGAATGGGCCAAGCCCAGCGAAATTCCGCGAGATCGTTCCCGCTGCCCGCCAGCGTGAAGCGTTGAAGGCAATTCTCGAAACGATCAAAGTTGAAGAATTGGCGATCCCGCAAAACATCCTCGCGCTGATCCCGCCGGTGGCGACGGGCTTCGAAGGCGGCACGGCGGAATACTTCAGCCGCCGCACTGACCCAGCGTTCGATCCGTTGGCGGCGGCGACGATAGCCGCCGATCTGGCGCTCAACGCATTGCTCGATCCGAACCGCGCCGCGCGATTGATTCAGTTCCACGCCGAGAACACGGCCAATCCGGATTTCAAGGAAGTGATTGATGCGATCATCGCCGCGACGTTGAAAGCTCCCGCGTCGCAGAACGCGTACCATCGCGCCATTCAGCGTTCAACGCAGAATTTGACCGCGCAGAAGTTGATGAATCTGGCGGGAGATGAAAACGTTTCGCCGCTCGTGCGCGCCGAAGCGACCGCGGCGTTGCGTGGCTTGAACGCGATGCTCAAAGCGACGGCCAACGCCGACACGCATCGCCGCGCGGCTCAGGAAGAGATTGAACGCTTCCTGAATCGTCCCGATGCGGTCAGGCAGCAGACGAGGCCATTGCCGGCGCCGCCAGGCGATCCGATTGGGAGCAAACAGTGATGGATTGGTTTTTACCGTCGCGCCGTGAACCGGGCGGCGTTGCGCACCGCCGGCCACCAGCGAATGACAATTGAAACATTGCCTTTCCCGAACACGCGCAGCACGGCGCAGCGCCACCGGTTGTTGGCGCTCGGCGGCTCGATCATACCCACGCGGTCGCGGTAAACGCGCGGGATGTCAACCGTGCCAGGGATGCCGGGCATTTCAATTGTGATCTCGCGCTCGTGGTTGACGCGCCCGCTCCATTGAATCAGCTTCGGGCCGATCCTCGGCGAATCATCTTCGTCATCATCATTGCGGTTGTCTCGGCTGTGCGAATCGGATGGCTGCCGGTAATCGCCTTCGTCGCGGCTACGTTTGCTGTTCGAATCGCGACCATCGTCTCGATCCGAGTTGTGATCGCCGCTGCTGTTCGGGTTGCGATTCGGGTTGTTGTTCGCAGTATCGTTTTCGCGCTGCCGCACGCCGTCGTCGCGTTCTTTGCGCGGCGCTTGAGCGAGATCAGGATCGCTGGCTGGTTGAGGCGCGCGTCCGATGATGATGTCCGGCGCTGGCGCGGGCGGCATTTGCGGACGCGCTCTGGGCGCAGTCGGAGTGGGGACGGGCGCTGGCGTGGGCGGAATCGTTGTTCGCGCTATTGCCTTGCCGCCGCCAGTCGCATTCGATGTGCTCGCAGGCGCCGGTTGAGCTTGTGTGGCGGAAGCTGGCGATGGTTGGGTGGTCACGGCGTGATTGCCGGCGTCGCTGAGCGACGACATCCTCGCGGCCAGTTCGAGTGAATCTGCGTCGCTGCCGATGGCGGCGTCTGCCGCCTCCGGCGATGGCAGGGTTGTCACGCCGGCTCCTTCCGTCGCTCCGGGCGCTTTGCGTTTAGAAGAAATCAAAGGCCAGCCGAACAGCAGCGCGGAAGTGAAGACAGCTAGCAGCAAGGTTGCCGTCGCGACTGCGAATCGCCGCCGCCCCCGTCGAACGACTCTCAATCCTTCTTCAACTGGCTCACCATCGTTGTCGAAAATGTTTTCGATCTCGCCTCTGGCGAGCGTCGCGTCGGGTTCGGCAATCGCGGTCGAAGGCAGCGGGATGACGATCTGGTTCAACGACGCTCGTAATTCATCGGCCAGTTCTTCGACGGTCTGCTGTCTTTGATCGGGATTTTTCGCCAACGCACGCAGAACGGCCTTTTCGAGTCTAGGCGGGATTGCTGGGTTGATAGCGCGCGGCGGTTTCGGCTCTGATTGAATCTGCTTCAGCGCAATCTCGGTCGGCGTGCGACCGTTGAATGGGCGCTCGCTTGTGAGCGTTTCGTACAGCGCGGCGCCAAGCGAGTAGATGTCCGACCGATGGTCAACGGGTCGGCTGCCGCATTGTTCAGGCGAAGCGTAGGCGACGGCGCCGATCAACGACGAATGGCGCGTGAACGGAGGAGCGCCGGGCGGTTGCGGGAATTTGGCGATCCCGAAATCAATCAGCTTCACACTGTCTTCGCACAGGAAAATATTCCGCGGGCTGATGTCGCGGTGGACGATGCCACGAGAATGGACTTCGCTGAGAGCGTTGGCGACTTCGATCGCGATCCGGCAGGCCCACGATGATTCAAAACTTCCTCTTCGATCGATCTCTTCGCGCAGCGTGCGCCCGCGCAGGAACTCCATCACCACGTAGCGCAGATCGTCGCCGATCAATCCCGTGCCGTAAAACCGCACGATGTTCGGATGGTCAATGCCGGCGAGCGTCTCGGCTTCGCGGCGCATCCGTTCGAGCATTTCAGCCCAATAGCCGCGAGCATTGTCAGCGTCAATCGCATAGCTCATCTCGCGGCGAACCAGTTGAGCCGGGTCGCTGATTTTGACGACGACGACGCGGTCGGTTTCCAGATCGGTCGCTCCGAAAATGGTCGAAAGACCTCCCCGGCCCAATCGCCGGTAGATTCGGTAACGCCCATCAATTGTCAGATTGGTCAGTTGGTCGAAATCGGGTTCGTGGGCCTGAGCGCAATGAGGGCAAAAAACAGCGAACTGCGGAAGTTCGCCTGAGCAACGCGCGCAGCGAGTCATAGCCTTCTCCTTGTTGGTCAAAGTCGTTTGAAAGGGGAAACCTTGAAACAGGGGTGCACAAAGTATAGGTGAAACGGCGTGTGAGCGCCAGAGTTCAGGCCAAATTTGCGACCTGTGCAAGTACCTGACGAAGCAAAAGCCTGACAGAAAAAGAGGGGCAGAAAAATAAAGACATCCAGCCTCGTTCCTATTTTTTTCTGCCCCCCTTTTTCTGTTCGCAGCCCTTAATGCTGCTGTTCTAACCGGTGAAAGTCCGGTTACGGGAATTGGTTGTTTACCCGTGTAGTGATACTCAACGTTTGGACTCGGCGACGAGCCAAACGAAAGCTTGAAAGTAAAAGTCCCTGTCGGTGTGGGGCAAGCAAACCGGCGGGCCGTAGCATAAAGCGAACTTTGCAGCCTCGTTAAGGATCCCACGCGAGAACCGACGGCGTGGGTTGTGAAGGCCGAACCCGTGCAGAAAGGGTGAAGGCTAAGATGCGCGCTGAAGCAACAACCAAGCGCAGGCGCGCGCTTCACCGGGGTAGGGAAGGCGGCACGTCGGGACAGAACAGCAGAGTAAAGAGGGGAACCTCTCGCGACCAGGCAGCGCGGCGCCACGCGCGCAAAGACCCGCTGGCGAAGACATAAGTCGGCGGGAGGTGGCGAGAGTCTCAGATGAGGCCATAGTAAGCTGTGACGCGGCCGGACAACAGAACCGGCTGCTGAGCCAAGGGCCTCTGGACTGGAAGGGTTGGGGAAGCGGCGCTCGCCGAAAATGCCCGTCAGGGCTAGAGAGTGCCAAGCCCCAGCCAGCGTTGGCGTATAAGGTTGGTGAAGGTGTGTGAATGCAGGGCGTGTGCTTAAACCACCGCCACCAGCCGAAGGTCGCCAAAGACGTTCCGGTTTGAAGCCGTACTGGGGAAAACCCGCCGTACGGAATTTTAGAGGGGGAGAGGGAAACGTATGCAGGGTCTGATGGCCATTTGCCACGACACCCGAAAGGGTTGATACATTGGAAGTCATTGACCTAAACATCTACGCGCCCTCTCTCTACTCGGTCAGCCTCTTTTGTACTTGCACAGGTCGCAAATTTGTCAGCCCAAACTCCTTTAAGCGTGGCCGGGATATGCCGCAAAGGTGTAAAGTATTAAGCATGAGACGCAAAACCCCCGATGTGATATACGGAGACTTTGAATGGGATAAGGACAAAGCGCAATCCAACATCGAGGAGCATGATGGCGTCACCTTTGAAGAAGCTACGACGGTTTTCGACGATCCGTTATTCATCATTTACCAAGACCCGGATCATTCGGTTGAAGAGCAAAGATACATTATCATCGGTGAGTCAGAGCAGCGCCGGTATTTGATCGTGTCCTACACCGAGCGCGGCTCGAGAACGCGGATCATCAGCGCGCGCCAGATGGACCCGAAAGAAAGAAGGGCTTATGAAAAAAAGAAAGAGCGATTTTGAGGATACCTTACGCCCGCATTACGACCTCGACAAATTGGAAGTGGTAGCTTATGGGCCGGGATGGGCCAGACCACGTCTGTTGAGAAAGAAAGGTAAAAAGCGAGCGCTTAATCCTAAGCGTTTGGTAGCGATCCCCAATCCGGCATTGACACGAACCGCCAACGGAAAACGTTAGCCATGAATGTGTATTTTCTCGTTTATGACGAAGACATTCGCGAGGAATCGTTACTCCCGTTTCTAGACTCGCGGAAGGAGGTTCTTGACTGGATGACGATATTGCCCGCATCCGTCCTTTTAGTGACACGTCATTCGCTGCGTCAACTAACGCGTATGTTGAACAAGAAATATCCTGACGCCCAGTTTTTACTTGCGGAACTGAAAACGACGGAGACAGATGGAATGCTGCCTGAAGAATGCTGGAACTTCATTAACTCTCCGAATGAATGACGCATCGAAATGTGTGATGTTCCCTACCCGGCATAAATGTCCCAAGAAAATCTTACACTGAACGAGGCGCGCCGAATTGCCCTGGCTGCGCAGGGCTTTGATCGCCCGCGCCCGAACGGCAAGGTCAACACGAGCCACATCGGCCGCGCGATCCGCCAGCTCGGCCTCGTGCAGATTGACTTCGTCAACGTCTTAACGCCTGCCCACTACCAGGTGCTCTTCTCGCGCCTCGGCTCTTACAAAAAATCATTGCTCGACGATTTGGTCTACCGGCGGCGCGAGTTCACCGAACAGTGGGCGCACGAGAGGTCTATCTTGCCGGTCGAGAGCTGGCCGCTGCTCCGTCACCGGATGGAGACGCGCCGCGTACGCCCGTGGGGCTTCGAGAAGTTTTTGGAGCAGCACTCAAGCTACGTGGCCTGGACGCTGGAAGAGATTCGCATACGGGGGCCGCTCGGCGCAGACGACCTTCCGGAGCCGGAGGGCATGCCCCGTCGAATGTCTGACAAGTGGGGTTGGGGCATGAATCTCAAGAACCAGGTGCTCGAAGCGCACTTCGGTTTCGGCCGGCTTGTCGTGGCTGAGCGCCTGCCGAACTTCGCGCGGACATACGATCTGGCGGAGCGCGTGATCCCGGCGGAACATCACGGTCGCAAGGTAGAGCGCGAAGAGGCGCAGCGCGAGTTGTTGCGATTGGCCGCGCGTTCACACGGCGTGGGCACGGCTGGCGATTTGGCGGATTATTACCGGATGCCGATCCGTGAGGCGCGACAGCGGATTGCGGAGTTGGTCGAAGCGGGCGATCTGCGTGAGGCGCAGGTCGAAGGTTGGCGGGAGCCAGCATATCTTCACCCGAAGGCGAAGCTGCCTGGCCGGATCGAAGCTGCGGCGCTGCTGTCGCCGTTCGACCCGGTGGTCTGGTATCGTCCGCGCGCGGCGAGGCTCTTCGATTTCGATTACCGCATCGAGATTTTCACGCCACAGGAGAAGCGCCGGTGGGGTTATTACGTGCTACCGTTCCTGCTCGGCGAACGTCTGGTGGCGCGCGTTGATCTGAAGGCGGATCGCGCTGGGAAACGGTTGATGGTGTTGGCGGCGTACGTTGAGCCTGAGACTAAGCCGGGCGCAGTCGCAGATGCTCTGGCTGCGGAGTTGTCGGCGATGGCTGGATGGCTCGGTCTTGAAGCAGTCTCCGTCGAACGACGTGTCGGCTTTGCGCGGGAGCTTGCCGCCGCTGTTCGCAATCACGCGGGTTGAACGAAAGAGAGAGGAAATGATCTTCAAACACACGACTTGTTGTTCCATCGCTTTGTCATTGCTCTTCGGGTTGAGTTGCGGGTTGCAAACCTCCGCGCAGCAAGGCGCGAAGCCTTCGTCGGAGAAAGAACGAATCGCGCGGTTCGAGAAACAACTTGATGAGTTGCGCGAGAAGCTGAAGATTCCGGGGCTTTCGGCGGCCATCGTCAAAGACCAGAAGCTTCTCTGGGCGAAAGGATTCGGCCACGCCGACCTGGAAAACAACATCGCCGCGACGCCCGAAACCAATTACCGCATCGCTTCGCTCACCAAGACCTTCGCCTCCGCGTTGCTGATGCAATTGGTCGAGCAGGGCAAGCTCGATCTCGACGAGCCGATGTCGAAGTACTCGCCTGAATTCCAGAAGCGGTTCAACAACGAGGCGATCAAAGTCCGCCACGTCTTCACGCACACGTCGCACAACGAGCCGGGAGCGAGTTACGCCTACGACGGAAATCGCTTCTCGTATCTGACCGGCGTCATCGAGAAAGCTTCGGGCAAATCCTTCCGCGAATTGCTTGTCAACAACATTCTCGACAAAGTTGAAATGACAGGCAGCGTGCCGGGGCAGGACATTCTGGATGATCGAACGAAATGGGCGGCGTTCCTCGATGCTGAGCGCGCGAAGCGTTACGAGGCGGGCCTGGCGAAACTCGCCGGGCCTTACCGCTTGTACGGCGCAGAAGTGGTTCAGGCGGTCTATCCGCCGCGCCGCATCAGCGCGTCAGCCGGGTTGGTCTCAAACGCGATTGATCTGGCAAAATACGACGCGGCGATTGACCGCCACGTTTTCATCAAGGCTGAGACGCAGGAGCGCGCGTGGACGCCTGCGGTGTCGCCCGATGGCAAGACGCTGCCTTACGGTCTTGGCTGGTTCATTCAACAGTATCAGGGCTTGCGACTGATCTGGCATTACGGTTATTGGCCCGATTCGTTTTCGTCGCTCTACCTGAAAGTTCCAGAGAAGAACATCACGTTCATTCTGTTAGCGAACAGCGATGGTTTGAGTGCGCCGTTCCGTCTGGGCGGCGGCAATGTGGCGGGATCGGCATTTGCAAACAGCTTACTGCGCATCTTCGTGTTTGAAGATGTTGTGGGCCGCGCGTTGCCCGACCCGCGCTGGGCGCAATCGCGCGATGAATTTAAAGCCGAGATCGAAACGTTGGCCAAACAAACCAGCAATTACCGTTACGAAGCCGAATCGGTTTCGCACAACTTCCTCAGCCGCTGGCTGGATGAACGCCGCTCGTCCGCGCGCAAAGAGGTCAAGCTCGATCCGAAAATTTACGACAGCTACGTTGGCCAGTACGAGGTCGAGCCGAGCGAATCGCTCACGGTCGTCAGAGAAGGCGACAAACTGTTCGTGACGATCTTCGGATTCCCGAAGGTCGAGGCTTTTCCCGAAGCGGAAGACAAGTTCTTCCTCAAAGCCCAGGAGATGCGATTGACCTTCGTCAAAGACGGCGAAGGGCGCGTCACGCGAGCCGAGATCGAATTCTGGGGCCAGCGCATCCGGGCGCAGAAGGTGAAGTGAATTGCGATGCCTGATTGGGATGAGCGTTACAGACGAGGCGAACACACGAACGACGAACCACACCCGCTGGTCGTAGAGTTCGCGTCGAAACTCAAACCGGGACGCGCGCTGGATGTGGCTTGCGGCGTGGGCCGCCACACGGTCTGGCTCGCCGAACGCGACTGGCAAGTCACGGCGGTTGATAGTTCGCGCGTCGCGATTGAAATTTTGAGGCAGCGGTCGAGCGAGAAGGGACTGGTGATTGATTCGCGCGTCGCTGATCTGGAACGCCACGAATTCATCATCGAACCTGATTCATACGACCTGATCCTCAACTGCTGCTATCTGCAACGCGATCTTTTTCCGGCGATCAAAGCGGGCGTGCGAGTCGGAGGGGTTGTGATTGCGGTGATTGCGATGATTGATGACGACTCGAACGTGAGCCCGATGAATCCGGCGTTTCTGCTCAAGCCGGGCGAGTTACGGGCGGAGTTTGAAGGTTGCGAACTACCGCGGGATTTTGAAGGCAAGCGAGAGGGAAGTGAGCGACGGCGCGCGATGGCTGAAATCGTCGCGCGCCGGATCGTTTGATCGCCGCGTTCAGCGCCGCGCCACCACACAGCTTGCTTCGCGCCCGACCTTTCGCTTCAAGATTTTCAGGTCGCGGAATCCCACCCAGCGGACTAAGCCTGCGATGTCTGCGACTTCGTCTTCGGTGAATCCGGGCGCGAACGCCAAACGGCTTGGGGAATGCATACGCAGACAGAGAACCAGCACGCCACCTTCGCACATCACCCGCTGAATCTCGACCAGATTAAGCTCCGCGTTGGGCCAGAATTGATAGTTGTTGACGGCCAGCACTTTGGTGAAACGGCCATATTCATAGGGTAAATTTGCGACCGAACCCTGGCAGACTTCGACGCGGCCCGCGACGATGTGGTCGAGGTTGTGTTTCGCCGCCTGGCGCACCATCACGTCCGAAATATCAACTCCGGCCACGAAGCCCATCTGCGTTCGTTCGGCGATCATCCCGATTGTTTTGCCGTGGCCGAAGCCGACTTCGAGCACCTGATCGTTTGGTTGCACATCCAGCGCTTCAACGGCGAACGCATTCATCTTCGCGTTCTTGGCCGCCATCAAATGGCCAACCATCCAGCCCAACTTTCCGGTCGGACAAGCGAATTGCGCTTTCCAGCCCGTAGCTTTGCAGTTTGTCGAAGGCGCCGGTTGAATGAAAGGTTGATTGACGTTGATCCGCGTGTTCATGGTTCCTCCTTCATTTTGTGGTTTTCAGCAATCGGCTCCATTGCTCACTCTCGAACAACGCGCGCACCGTCCGCAAAGTTTCAGCCGCTTCAATCATTTTTTTATCTGAGACCCCGAGGTCGGTTTTGGCCAGCAGCTTGGTCTCGCGGCGGTTCATCGCGTCAACTGCCTTCTTGCCCAGCGGCGTCAGGCGCGCGAACGGCGAGCGTTTGTGGGCGGGATTTGCAACCAATTCGACGTAACCTTCTTCGATCAACTGGTTGACGAGCATTTGCACGTGCTGGCGCGAAACCGAACGCGCGCGCGATATTTGCGGCACGGTCTGCGCGCCCCATTTGTCCAGACTGCGCAGGATGCTGCGCAAACCTCCCGTCATCTCGCCCCGATGATGAACCTGGTCGGCCACAATTCGCAGGCGATGAAATAGCAGCACTGTCTCGTTGACCAGCTCGTCGAAGGCTGATTCAGCGGGCAACGCTTCTTTTAGTTTTCGGGATGAACTTTTTTTGCTTCCGCTTTCCGTCATTTCACTTTCAACGGCAGGCAGCTTGTCACAATGACAAGTTGATTGTCAATTGTGATTTTAGCTGGAATCTGGCTGAGGCAGAGATTTTCCCCGGCGCTCGAAGCGTGGATCAAAAAAGCCTGACTCTTTCCAGTCGAATGGAAGAAGTCAGGCTCTTGGGTCGCAGGAGGCGCTGGTCGCTTTTTATTCCTGCCGGTCGAAATGGAGTTTGAACTGCTGTTTGCCCTGTGGCGTTTCGCGCGTGCGGATGATTTTCAACGCTTTGCCGCCTTCAACCAGTTGCCATTGTTCTCTGGTTGTGATCGTCGCCTCTTTGTCGTCCACTTCGCCGGTGATCTTGGAAGTCAGCTCCAGCGTTCTGGTGGCTTCGATCCATCTGGCTTTGAGATTCATAGTTCCGGCGAGCGGGCGCACGACTTCGGCGGTTGTTTCGCTGCCGTCGAACTTGTAGATGAATTCCTGCGACGGCTGTTCGCGGCCTCGGATGATGATCTTTTGCTCGGTGGTAATCTGCTTGTCGTCCTGAGTGACGACCAAACGGACTTCTGCGTTCGCCAACGCGCCTGTCAGCCCTGTGCTCTTGCCGCGATTCAACACCCAGACGCCCGCGAACTTCGACGGCGCGGCGCCGGCGGCGCAGACAGCGATCAACGTGGACAAGATCAAAACGCGGCTTGCCGGTAAACTCATCATTTAGTGTTTCCTTTCGGGATGAAAACTTCGGGGCAAGAATTCGGAGGAGTCATTCAGGTCGCGAGCGACGTCCTGAAGGAATAAAATCGGTGGCAAGAGTAGCGCAACCTGCCGAGGTTGCGCTGGTTCTCAACTCGTCTCTTGCCGAAGCAGCGCAACCTCGGCAGGTTGCGCTACTATTTCCAAAGAGGCCGCGATCATATCACAGCCTCTTTGAGCCGCTTCCGGAAATGTTTGCGCCATCCTTCGGGCAACGATTCGTGGCGCGACGCGCGCGCGAGCCAGTCCTGGTCGTCCGCGCCGTTCACGTAAGCGTTGACGGTCGCGGCGATGGTGATGTCGTTTTCGTCACGGTGAATGCGTTCGATGGCGTCGCCCGCGCCGCCCTCGCCCTCTTCGATCACGGCCAGGTAAAAGCCGCTACGCCCGCTGTCGAGGAACCGTTTGATGATGTCGTCGCGGCCAAACTTCGCGGCGAGCTTGAAACACGGCATTCGTGGTTGCGTGACCGCCAGCACGCTCGACCCGATGTGGAAACGGTCGCCGATGTTGACCTCATCCTCCATCAAACCTTCGATGGTGAGATTCTCGCCGAACATTCCCCAAGGCAGATCAACTCCTGGCAATTCATTGCGCCAGAATTCGTAATGCTCCGACGGGTAGACGTAGACGGCTTTGTCCGGCCCGCCGTGAACTGAAAGGTCTGCTTGTTGGTCGCCAGCGAGATTGTGTTTGCGGACGGTGACGCGCCCGGCGACAGGCTCTTTGAAAATGCTCGTCGTGACGACGCGGTTTTTCCAAAAGATTTCGCGCGGGACGCCGACGTTGACTGAAATCAATTTTGCCATTGATTGCTCCGGTCGTCTCAAGCCGTCTGGCGTTTGAGCTTGTCGAGAAATTTTTTGCGGGATTTTGCCACTTTGGGCGCGATCACCATCTGGCAATACGGCTGCTGGGGATTCCGCTGAAAGTAATCGCGGTGATAATCCTCAGCCGGGTAGAACTCGGCGAGCGGCGTAACTTCCGTCACGATCGGATCGTCCCAGAGTTTCGCTGCGGTCATCTCGGCGATTATTTCTTCAGCGGCCGCTTTTTGTTCGGGCGAATGGTAGTAGATGGCCGAACGGTACTGCGTGCCCACGTCCGCGCCCTGACGATTCAACGTCGTCGGATCGTGAATGGTGAAGAAGACATTCAACAAGTCTTTGAACGTGATCACCTGCGGATCGAACGTGATCTGCACGACCTCGGCGTGGCCTGTGGTTCCCGCGCAAACCTCGCGATAGGTCGGATTCTTGACGTGCCCGCCCGAATAACCTGACTCGACCTTCTCGACTCCCTGCAATTCGTCGAACACCGCTTCCAGACACCAGAAACAACCGCCAGCGAGTGTGGCGAGCTCCTTGTCGTAATTCGCGTCCATTGATTTCCTCCTCCTGGTTAAATGTTGAACAAGGCGGCATCTTATTCCAAGCGCGCCACATTTTCATCCTCGCCGGCGAGACAAGAGGGAAGAGCGACTTTCGAGACCTATTGAGTGAAAGTGAGATTCGATCCTCTGACGTTCGCCGGAATCTCGACGTTCATCTGTTCGAGTCCGGCAAATCCCGGCGCCTGGCGGACTTCGATCTTCTGCGCGTTGACCGAGCCGTCGTTGTTCAGCGCGCCGCTGATTTCGACGAAAGCGCCGCCGACCACCTGCCCCCGCTCCTGATTGATCCGCGTCTGGTCTGTGACTTTAACCGTGCGGCCGCTGACGGTCCAATCGCTGACGAAATTGGTCGTGTTCGGCAACGTTTCGATCACGCCTCGGAAATTGACGAAGAGCGTTGGGTTGTCCGGGTTGCCTTCGACTTCGATCCGGTTGGCCAGGATGACGCCGTCGTTCTGCGCCAAACCTTCGACTTCGAGATTGTTTGACGGCCAGGAGCCGAATAGGAACACAGCGATCACGAGCAAAGCTGCCAAAACACTACGCTCTGATTTCATGGTTACTGCTTTCTACCTCGCTTGGTAAATTGTTTTTTCCTTCGGGGGAAGAGAGCAAAACGCCTCATACGCGCACACTTCAGCGGCGAAAAGATCAAGCTGTCGAAATTGATTGGGAGATGCGATTCAAAGAAGGGGTTCGTTTATCTCTCCGACATATAGATGGGAAGAGGAGCGATCGAAGAGTTGGGAGAAAAGTAGAATCGAGTTGTCAGTCAGGAGCGATATTTCATTCAAGTAAAGAGGTGTTGCGACTTTACCACGCTGAATCGAAATCACAAGCGGATTAATCGTAAGAAGTCTTAATGAGGATGACGTTGGCCGATTACCGTCCAAACCTGATCACCGCTCCGTTCGATTTGTCTTTCACTTGATGATTTTCAAAAGAGACGCGGCCATTGATGATCACCATCTCGATGCCGGTCGCTTCGCGCCGGGGCTGTTTAAAATTGGCGAGATCATTAACGCGGCGCGGATCGAGGATGACCAGATCGGCGAAAGCTCCCGGACGAATCACGCCGCGATCTTTCAGGCCGAAAATTTGCGCCGGGTACGAAGTCATCTTGCGCACAGCTTCTTCGAGCGTGAGCGCGCGATCTTCGCGGACGAATTTTGACAGGATGCGGGCGAAAGCGCCGTAAGCCGCCGGATGCGGCAACCCACGACCGTAATCTTCGGCGTCGGTACAGAACGCGGACAAACGATGGCGGGCGTATTTGGCTAACAACTCCCGATCATCACGTTCGCCACTGACTTCAAAGATCAGCATCGAAACCTGACCGTGTTCTTCAATAATCAGATCGGAGATGGCGTCGAACGGATGTTTGCCGGTGATAACCGCCAGCTCGCTCAGGCTGCGATTTTCGTAACGCTTGTTTTTGCGGCTTTCGACGTAGCCGATGTAGATCGTCTCCCAGCCGACGGCTCTGACCAGGTTGTGTGGCCAGCCGTTTCTCCGGTAAGGCGGCCATTGCGGTTTCTTGCGTTCGAGGTCGCGCCCGATTCGTTCGCGGGTTTTTCGATCCTTCAACCTTTCGATCAGTTGATCTACGCCGCCTTCCAGCGCCCAGGGCGGATAGATGGCAATCATCATCGTCGCGGCGGCGGTGTAAGGGAACATATCGAAGCTCACGCGCACGCCTTCGCGCTCCGCCTGCTCTTCCATCGCCAGCGCGTGATCAATCTTCGACCAATGCTCGCGCCCCACGGCTTCATTGTGCGAATGATGGACGCGCACGCCGGTTTCACTGCCGATCAGCAACAATTCTCCTACGGCAAACATCAGCAACTCGCTGGAGCCGCGAATGTGGCTGGTGTAAACGCCGTCGTGATCAGCGACGACGCGGGCGAGCGATTTCAACTCGGCGAAGTCCGAATACATCCCCGGCGGATAGATCAGTCCCGTCGAAAGCCCGATCGCGCCGTCTTTCATCGCCTGTTCGACCATTGCTCGCATCTTTCTCAATTGCGAGCGCGACGGAGAACCTTTCGTCAATCCCATCGCCGAGATGCGGATCGGGCCGTGCGGGGCCAGCGTGGCGACGTTGATCGCCAGCCCGTTCGATTCCAGTTGATCGAGATATTCGCCGACCGTGCGCCATTTCCATTCGACAGCTTCCGGGGTCATCCACGAGTTGACTGCGCGCAGGATCGTTTCGGCTTCCTGGCTGGCGAGGGGAGCGCAGCCCAGGCCGCAATTGCCGACGATGGTGGTGGTGACGCCTTGCGCCAGCTTGCAGCGCATCAATTCGGCTTGTCTGTTCGGATCGAGCGGCAGGATCAGGTCGGCGTGCGAATGCGGGTCGATGATGCCGGGAATGACCGTCAGCCCGCGAGCGTTGATCACCCGTCTGGCTTTGCCGTCAAGCTGACCGCCACGAAGTATGGCCGCAATGCGATTGTCGTTGATCGCAATGTCGGATTGGTAAGCGGGTTGGCCCGTGCCGTCGATGACCCGGGCGTTTTGGATCAGCAGGTCGAACATAACTTCTGTTTGCATCTACCACATTTTGATTTAGACTACACACGCTTTCGCGCAGTTCGTTACCAGACCACACCGATCACCGGGCGAAACAAAGAAGAAGAAAATTTTCGAGCGAACAGAGAACGAATGTCCATAACGTTTTGTACCAACTGCGGCAATAAACTGAGCCAGGACGCGACGAAGTGTGAAGTTTGCGGATCAATCTTGATCGCTGTCAACCCAGGCGGGCCGGAAGGGCCAAGCAGGCCGGAAGCGCCGGAAGCCTCGATCCCCGGCGCCCAATCAGATCCCGACGCGCTGAAGACACAGGTCTCGAATCCGGGCGCGGGCGCGGATCATCCGCCGGTCTCGCCCCCGCCTCCGCCAGCCCCGGTCGCCATCGGCATGCAGAGCGGGCGCGTGCTCGGCGGGCGCTACAAGCTCGAAAAATGCATTGGCAGCGGCGGGATGGGCGAGATTTATCGCGCGCGCCGCATGCACATCGGCGACACCGTGGCGGTCAAAGTCCTGCGCGCAGACGTGGTCGAGAACGAAAAATCGCGCCAGCGTTTTTACCGCGAAGCCCGCGCCGCCGCAATGCTCCATCATCCGAACGCCGTGGTCATTCACGATTTCGGCGAAGACGACGACGGCACAGCCTACATCGTGATGGAGCTGCTGGTCGGACGCAGCCTCCGACAGTTGCTGGTTGACGAAGGCTCGGTCAATGCGCTCCGCGTATACGGGATCATCCGCCAGGCTTGCGCCGCGCTCGACGCCGGCCACCGCAACGGCATCGTGCACCGCGACATCAAACCCGACAACATCATCCTGCTCGATTCGAACGACGGCGCGGACCACGTCAAAATCCTCGATTTCGGCATCGCCAAAGTGCTGGACAAGGCGCTCGACACGATCAGCATGGAGCAGCGGTTGACCAATGTCGGCGCGATCATCGGCACGCCGCATTACATGGCGCCCGAACAATGCCAGGGCGAAGAGGCCGATGCGCGTTCGGACATTTACAGCGTCGGCGTGGTGCTTTACGAATTGCTGACTGGTGTCGCGCCGTTCCTGGCGAAAACGCCGACCGGCGTGGCGATCAAGCACGTCACCGAAAAGCCGCGCCCACTGCGCGAGCTTAATCCGAACATTCCCGAACCGGTCGAAAGAGTCGTGCTGCGCGCGCTGGAGAAAGACCCGAACGCGCGCCCGCAGACTGCGCTCGAACTCGCACGCGAATTCGAGACCGCGCTCGCTGACGAGACCGGCACGTTGCGATTGAGGCCTTCCGTCGAGCAGCCGGAAGTGGGCACGCTCAAGCTTCCCCAATCCGGCGCCGCCGAGGTCTCGCGGAAATCTCTGGAAACCGCCCACCAGCCAATCGCCGCCGCGCCGCCGCAAAGTTACGAAACAGCGGTCTCGCCTTCTACCGGTCAGTTGAAACAGTCAGGCGACGCAGCCACTGATCAGTTGAGGCAGGACAAGGAGGCGGCTACTGAATTACTCAAAAAGTCCGCTGACACCGCCGAACAACAAATCGCGACTTCGGGTTTGAGGACTCAGGCGATGCCGCAAACAGAATTGATCGGGCAGGCCGAAGCTCACAAACCGGCTGAGAAAGAGAAACCCGGGCCGGCGCCTGCCACGATTCCTCAACCTGAGAAAGAGCCGGCGCTGCGAGCGAAAGACGATGCGTTGCGCACCGATCCGATTGGTCAAACTGCGCGATTCGATGAACCCAAATCGCCGGAGAAGCGAGTCGCTGTCGCCACTCCCGCACCGCCGAGACCAGTGAAGGCTCCCGCGCCGTCGAAGCCAGCCACAGTTCCAGCGGCGAAATCGAAGACGCCTCTGTTGATCGGCGCCGGCGCAGTTGTGATCGGGTTGATCGGTCTTGCCGCGTGGCTGTTTGTTTCGAGTGGCTCGCAGACTGAACCGGCGTCAACGGCGGCGACTTCGGCTTCGCCCGCCGCCTCGGTCGAACCATCGCCATCTGCGACTTCCGCCTATCCCGAAGTCGCGGCGCCGGAAGGAATGGTCTACGTGCTCGGCGGGACGTTGCGCGTCGGGCGCGATGACGGCGAAGAGAACGAACGGCCCGCGCACGTCGTCACCCTCAAACCTTTCTTCATTGATCGAACTGAAGTCACCAACGGGCAGTATCAGAAATTCGTCGTCGAGACTGGCTACGCCGCGCCGCCATCCTGGGTAGACAATCGTTTTCCCGAAGGCGCCGATGCGTTGCCTGTAACCGACGTGACCTGGGAAGACGCCGTCGCTTACGCGAACTGGGCTGGCAAACGCCTGCCCACCGAAGAGGAATGGGAATTCGCCGCGCGCGGTTCCGATGACCGCCGCCTCTATCCTTGGGGCGAGGAATGGATCGCCGACACGGCCAACGTGAAGGCAGATGCAAGTGATCAACGGCAATTGGCGCCCGTCGGCCAGTTCCCGAAAGGCGTCAGCCCGTTCGGCGTGTTCGATCTTTCGGGCAACGTCTGGGAGTGGACGGCGAGCGATTACCTGGCGTACCCCGGCGGTAAAGTCACGCCGCGCCCCGGATACACGAACCTGAAGGTCATTCGCGGCGGCTCCTACGACACCATTGCGAAAGATGCGACGGCCACTTTCCGGGTCGGCTGGCCGGCGACGCGCAAGGATTTTCCGAACCCCAAAGACATTGATTATTCCAAGACTGGCTTCCGCACCGCGCAGGATGCGAAGAGCCAGTGAGAACAGGAAGTGTTGCTATGAAGAGACAACTGATTCCCCCACTCGCAGTATTGTTAGTGTTGGTTCTCTTCTCAGCGCTCGACGCCTTGCCCAGCGTTTACGCTCAGAGCGGCAGTGGAGCATTGCCAGCCGTAAAACCGACTCCAACACCGAATCCGAAAAGCATCAGGCCGGCGCCCGCAAAGCCCGCGACGCCCGCAGCCCCCGTCACGCCAACGCTGGCTTTCAATCAGGAAGCGAAAGGCCGGCTCGATCCGAAAGCGTCGGCCAAAGGCGCGGCGGGAAGCTTCTTCGAGGAATACCTGCTCAACGCCCGGAGTGACGACTGGCTGACGTTTCGCATCGAGAGCGACGCCCCGTCACTCGGTTTGCAGATACTCGACAAAGACAAGGCGGAGGTCGCGGTCGCCAGGGATTCATCAGCGGGCGCATTCAAAATCAATTCGCCGACCGGCGGGCTGCCCGCCGACGGCGAATATCGCGTCCGCGTGACCGGCGCCATCAGCGGCAAGAGCAACATCCCTTACACGCTCAAAGTCAATCGCCTCGGTCTGACGACCGGCGTTTACAACGAGCGATTCAACCGCGCCGTGCTCGATTTCCGCGAGAACGATCCGGCCTCGGTTGACGAGACTCAGACGAAGCTCGAAGAGTTGGCGAGCGCCGACTCCAATCGCGCTGGCGCTTTCGAGATGCTCGGCATCATCTATCTCTACAACCGCCACGACGTGTCGAAAGCCGAGCAGGCGATGGAGCAGGCCATCAAGCTCAAAGGCGCGGCAGTCGTCAAGATCACTTTCGACAGCCAGTGGCGCCGGATAGCCAGGCTGCGGACGGGCAAGTTCGATTGGGAGGACGCGCGCACCGGCTGGCTCAGGATTCTTCCCGGCCAGCTCGTGCTCCAGGATTCGTCGGCCAAAACGCTTGGCTCGTTGAAAGGCGCTCAGATCAAAGAGCTGTCTCCGATCTTCACCTCGAACAGCTTTATGGTGCAGGTCGTGGCTGAGAACGTTCGCCGGCCTTACATCTTTGCGCCGGGCAGCCGGCAATCGGCGGAGGTTGATCTGGTAGTCAAGCTGATTCGAAACCACGTGATGGGAAAGGCCAACTGATGAGCCTCTGGGGCGGAAGATTCACCGGCGAGACTGACAAACACTTCGCGGCTTTCAATGCCAGCTTCCGTTTCGACCGCCGTTTGATCTTTGCTGATCTGCGAGCCTGCGCCGTTCACGCCCAAGCTCTCGGACGCGCCGGAGTCTTGCAGCCATCGGAAGTCGAAGCCATCACCGCGGGCTTGAAGAAGATCGAAGAAATGGTCGTCGAGTCAGGCTTTCTCGACCGCCCGGAATTCGCCGAGACCGAAGACGTTCATTCCTTCATCGAGTCGCGCCTGGTCGAGATCATCGGCCCAACCGGTTACAAGCTTCACACCGCCCGCAGCCGCAACGACCAGGTTGCGTTCGCCACTCGATTGTTCCTGCGCGATGAGATCGAGCGGATTGACGAGGCGATGCGCGACGCCCAGCGCGCGCTCGTCGAATTGGCCGAACGTTACGTCGCTGATCCGCTGCCCGGTTACACTCACCTGCAAAAAGCCCAACCCGTGCTCTTCGCTCATTTCCTGCTCGCCTATTTTCAAATGCTCGCGCGCGACCGTGAGCGGATGGCCGATGTCAAAAAACGCGTGAACTTTCTGCCGCTGGGATCGGGCGCTCTGGCGGGCACGAACTTCCCGGTTGACCGCGAATGGATGGCGGCTGAGCTGGGTTTCGATGGCGTGACGCGCAACAGTCTGGACGCCGTCAGTGACCGCGATTACGTCATCGAATTCGTCAATGCGGCGGCGATGACGATGATGCACCTGTCGCGGCTGGCCGAAGATTTGATCATCTACTCGACCCAGGAATTCGGATTCATCAAGCTCGGCGACGCGATTTCGACCGGCAGCAGCATAATGCCGCAGAAGAAAAACCCGGATTCGCTCGAACTGATTCGCGGAAAGGCCGCGCGAGTCTTCGGCCATCTGACGGCGCTGCTCACGCTCGCTAAAGGATTGCCGCTGGCCTACAACAAAGATTTGCAGGAAGACAAAGAGGCGCTCTTCGACACGATTGACACGCTCACCGCGAGCTTGCGCGTGACGGCGACCGTGCTCGGCAATACCGAACTCGACCGCGCGCGCGCGCGCCAGGCGGCTATCACCGATTACACCAACGCCACCGACTTGGCTGATTACCTCGTCCGCAAGGGCCTCGAATTCCGCAAAGCCCACGAAGTGATCGGTCGCATCGTCGTTTATGCCATAGAACACGGCAAAGAGTTGGGCGAATTGACGATTGATGAATGCCGGCGGTTTTCGCCGCTCTTCGATGAAGATTTGTTTGATGCGATCTCGCTGGAAAGCTCTCTGGCAGGCAAACGCCAGATTGGCGGAACCGCGCCTGAACGGGTGCGGGAGGAATTGGCGCGGGCAAAAACAACTCTGGAAAGCTAAGCCGGTTTGCCGAAGATTTCGCTGACGCGGCATCGGAATCCGGGCAGAAGCTCCTCGCTGGTCAGCTCGTCGTCCTCTTTCAAAATTCTGACCTGAGTCGGTGAGTTGTAAATGCTGATGGTGCGCTGGCCGAGTGAGACCAACCAGACTTCGCGCACGCCCGCCGCAAAGTAGGCTGCGACTTTGCTGTTCACCTTCTCCCACGAATCGTTCGGTGAAATAATCTCGACGGCCAGATCGGGCGCGATCTCCCATTTGCCGATAGGATCACCATCTTCCGGGATTCTTGCCGAAGAGACGAAGCTGACGTCCGGCAGACGTTCGTTTGAGCCAACCTGAAAGGTCGTGTCGGGGGTGTATATTCCGCCGAGGTCGTTGGTTTCAACGTATATGTCCAGCCTGGCGATCAAACGCGCGCAAACTCTTCCGTGTCTTGCTCCGGCCATCTTTTCCTCCATTATTCCATCAATCACCTCATAATCTCTATCAGTGTCGAAAGCAATCTCCGCTTGTGCCGTCATGGTCTTAACTCCTCTCGTAGAATTTCTGGCGATGCCGCCATTTTAGCCACCGTGTCTCACTCCCGCAAATTGAATTCTTATTTTGAAATTCCCCGATGGCAATCTGAAGTATCAGCCTTAAGGTTTCAGGCAGGGCCGTAAAATTTTAGAGCCGACACGGAAGCTTGGGACTTGCCGGTCGGCTCAAAAACTGCTGATGTCCTCACCCCATCAACAGTCAGATTGCGCATATTATTGCTATCTACATTTTTTCTGTCAAGAAAAAATTAGAAAAGCATTTAAAACTTGGGGCCGGGGATTTGGCCCTATTGAAGCTTTTTCAACCGCTCAGCCGCAGATTCGAGCGTTTCATCCCGTTTGCAGTAGCAGAACCTGACCTGTTGCGCTCCCAGTTCCGGTCGCCGATAAAAACTGCTGCCGGGCACGACCGCCACGCCGACGTTTCGCACCATATGCTCGGTGAACTTGATGTCGTTCTCGAACCCGAAATCGGAGATGCCGGTCATGATGTAATAAGCTCCATCGGGCTTGAAGCACTTGAATCCGGCTTCTTCCAGCGCGCCGAGCAGATAATCCCGCCGCTTCTGATAATCCCGCTGTAACTTGTCGTAATAATCCTGCGGCAAACCGAGCGCGTAAACTCCGGCTTCCTGCAAAGGCGCGGCTGCTCCGACTGTCAGGAAATCGTGAACCTGACGGATGCCGTTGATCAGGTCGGGCGCGGCAATCGCGAACCCGACACGCCAGCCCGTGACCGAATAGGTTTTTGACAAACTGTTGATGGTCACCGTGCGGTCGCGCATCCCATTGAGCGTGGCGATGGAAATGTGTCTGATCTGGCGTGCGGGATCTGAATACCAGATGTGCTCGTAAATTTCGTCCGTTAGTGCCAGCGCGTCGTATTCGATACAGAGATCGGCGATCAATCGCAGCTCTTCATGCGTGAAGACTTTGCCCGTTGGGTTGTGCGGCGTGTTGATGACGATAGCTTTGGTCTTTTCGTTGAAAGCGGCGCGCAATTCGTCGGGATCGAAATGCCAATCGGAATTGTCCGTTGACGGCGCATAGAGCGTGACGTATCGCATCACAGCATCCGAGAGAATCGTGTCGGGGCCGTAATTTTCATAATACGGCTCGAAGACGATCACTTCTTCGCCCGGATCAATCACGGCCAGCATCGTGGCGATCATCGCCTCAGTCGAACCGCAGGTGACGACGATCTCGCGGTCGGGATCAATGTCCAGCCCCAGACTCCATTTCGTCTTGGCGGCAATCGCGTCACGGAAGCGTTTCGCGCCCCAGGTGATGGCGTATTGATTGATGTCGGCGTTGATGGCTTCGCAGGCGGCGCGTTTGATGTCTTCGGGAGCGGGGAAATCGGGAAAGCCCTGCGAGAGGTTGACGGCGCCGTAGAGGTTGGCCTGGCGGGTCATCTCGCGGATGACCGATTCAGTGAAGCTCGAAGCTTTGCGTGAAACGCGATTCTTCATGCGGGGTTTCAAATTTGAGATTCGGAATTTGAGATCAAGGATTGATACGCGAAACGACTTTGTTGCCTGCCCCGCGTTTGATCGTGCGTTTGACGAACTGTTCGACATCGGGGCGCAGCAGGCGGCGCTCGCCGCCCAATTCGATCACTCGCAGCGCGCCTTGCGCCGCCGCCATTTCGAGCGTCATCGCCGGCACATCGAATTCGCGCGCCGCCGCGTTGAAGCTCATCAAGTCTTTGCTGTCGTAAACACTCATCTACTGGTCTCCTCGATGAAATCCGGTTGGGTTGGTGATTGGCGAAGGCGTGATGATAGAGAGGTCAACGCGCAGTGTCAAAGCGACGAGCCGCGTCGAAAAGACGGTCTTGAGGCCCGGCAGGGGCAAGCTTGAAATCCAAACTTCGCCTCACTACAATGCCAGCGCCGATCCGATGGCGCCAATTATTTACGGAGAGTAACAAATGGAATGCGCGCAATTCGAAGAATTTATCAGCGATTATCTTGATTGCGGGCTGGCGCGGCCTACGCGTCGCAACTTCTGCGAGCATTTGCTGGCCTGCCGCCAGTGCCACCAAATCTTCAACGACGTGCGCGAAGCGATTGACAACTGCCGCCAGTTGAAAGAATCGCAGACGCGCGAGATCGCTTTGTTCACTGAAGTCGAGCGGCGCATCATCAACGCCACGACCGCCGGTGAGATGATGAACTGCCGCACGCTCGACGCGCTGATCTCGGATTACTTCGACGGTTTGATCGAGAGCGGTTACGAAACGGTCTTCAACGAGCATTTCGCCGTGTGCGACGGTTGCCGGCGGCTGGTTGAAGGCGTGCGCGAGTCGCTCGAAGAACCGGAATCCGTCGAGGAGCCGGAAGAACTTTATGATCGTATTTTTGCCGCAACCTCAAGAGTAGCAATGGGCGGCGCCCGACGTTAGTCCCACGATTGTTTTCATGCTTTTCCTAAAACAACTCCTGTTTTGCTCCCTCCTGATCACAGTTTGTGTTATGCGCTTGGCGGCGCAGCAGGTCGAGAAAAAGGTCGAAAACCCGATCGGCGCGGCGGAGGAACAGAAGAAATCACTGCGCCAAACCAGCCAGAAACAGGTCACCATCGTGGCGCAATCCTCTTCCGGAAAGCCGGAATTGGTCTCGATCTCCGCCGAGAAGCAGGAAGGACAGGGAGATGTCGTGATCGCGTCGGGGAACGTGCAGGTCTCTTACAGCGACATCCTGATCATCGCCGACCGCGCGACTTACAATAATGCGACGGGTGATCTGCTGGCCGAGGGCGACGTTTATTTCGAGCAGCAAGGCCAGCGCATTTCCGGAGAGCGGCTCGAATTCAACTACAAAACCCGCCGCGGCTCGATCTTCAACTCCACGGCTTTCACCAACCGCACGCCCGACGGGACGGTGCTCGTCGTCGACGCCGACCGGGCGGACAAGACCGGCGCGGACACTTTCAACCTCGAAGACGCCAGGCTGACCGCGTGCCAGGAGGCCGTGCCGAAATGGAGCTTCACGGCCAAGCGGGCGCGCATCCGGTTGGATCACAACGCGAAGGTTTACAACGCGCTCTTCCGCATCAAAAACATTCCAATTCTGTACCTGCCCTACGCTTCGATCTCGATCAGCAAGAAGGATCGTTCGTCGGGCTTTTTGCTGCCCAGTTCAGGGTCGTCTTCGATCAAGGGCCGCACGGTGCATCTGGCTTACTTTCAAACTCTGGGACGCAGCGCAGACCTGCTGGTGCGGAGCGATGTGTTCACCCGTCGTGGCGTCGGACTCGGATTCGATTTCCGCGCGAGACCTGATGAAAACTCGCGCATCTCGCTCGGCTCGTTCATCGTCTTCGACCGCTTGTTCGGCGAGAAGGGAGAGGATCAGGGAGGCAGCAGTTTTTACGCCGACGCGGTGCAATATTTCAAAAACGGCTTCGTGGCTGTGGCTGACGTGAACATCACTTCGTCTTTCGCTTTCCGCCAGGTCTTTTCCGACAACATCCTGACCGCGATTTCGCCCGAAGAGCGTTCGATCTTCTATCTCAACAAGAACTGGCGCTCGTTCAGCTTCAACGCCTTGTTTGGCGAACAGAGCGCGTTCGTGGCCGATTCGATCGTCAAGACGCGCCAGTTGCCCAGCATCGAACTTTCGCAGCGCAGCACGAAGGTTTCGGACAAATTCCCGGCCTACTTCTCATTCGATGTGGGGCTGGAAGGCGTGCGGCGCAGCGAAACTTTGGGCAATGATTTCAATCTGAAGACGCCTTCAATCGTTCAACGGCTCGATCTCGCTCCGCGTCTGACCTTCCCGTTGAAATCCTTCGCCGGATTCACGCTGACGCCGAGCGTTGGCGTGCGTTCGACTTTTTACAGCGACAGTATTGATCCGGTCGCGCGCAAGGTCGTCGGACAGAATTTGCTGCGGAAGTACGTTGATGTCGAAGTGGATTTGCGCCCGCCGGCGTTGGCCAAAGTCTATCGCCATCGCGACGGCGCGCCGTGGTTCAAGCACGTGATCGAGCCTTTCGTCGAATACCGCCGCATCGCCGGCATTGACGAATTCGACCGCACGATCCCGGTTGACGAACGCGATCTGATCGCCGACACGAATGAGGTTGCTTACGGCGTCAGCAACCGCATCTTTGTCAAACGCGCGGGGACTGACGGTTTGCCGCCGCAAACCCATGAGCTTTTGGACATCACGCTCACGCAGAAATATTTCTTCGACCCGGCGTTCGGCGGCGCTTTGCGTGAATTCGATGCGTTGGAGAATCGCCGGCGCAACCAGTTCTTCCCGATCAACACGCTATCGGGGTTTGCCTTCGGCGGCGTCCGGCGCGACACCTCGCCGCTCAATCTGCGCGCCCGCCTGCGCCCGACGCCGGCTCTGTTCGCCGACGTGCGGCTCAATTACGACACGCGGTTTCATGGGCTGCGCGATTTCATCGTTGGCGCAGGGATTTCAAAAGGTATCTTCTCGATCAGCCAGTCGTGGTATTACACGCGCCGCATTGAGGTGGATAAATTCCTCAAGCCGGACGACCAGAACCGCTACGATCCGACGGCTTTCCCTGGCAATCAGATTGACGTGTCCGCATTCGCGGGAAATCCGGCGCGCGGGCCTTATGGCGGCTTCACCGTCAGCTACGATTTACGAGACCGGTTTTTCACCGGTGGTCCCGCGCGGCGTGAACGCGTGCTGATCAATCTGACGACGAGCACTGGCTGGGCTTGGGATTGTTGTAGCCTGAACGTCCAGCACGTGACGTTCAACGCCGGGATCAGAAATGAGAACCGCATCGTCTTCGCATTCACGTTGAAAGGCATCGGCACATTCGGCACAGAAAATTTTGGGCAGAGACGACGCTGACGCAATCTTTTCAGCAGAGCCTCAGCCGGTAAATTGTTGGAAAATCAAGCAGCTTTGTTAAAACTCTCCTGACTGCTTTTAGGACAAGTGTGCCCTTGTAAGGAAAATTTGACTCAGTGGGGATGAAAAATAGCCATTTGTGCTATACTGCCGCCACTTCATTGGTGCAACAGGAGAACAAACATTGACATTCAGAGAAGGAAACAAGGTCATCTATCCACGGCTGGGAATTTGCAGAGTCGCCGGCATTATTGAACAAGCTATCGGCGATTCAACAGTTAAGCTATACCAGCTAAAGCCTTTAGACTTTCAGGACAGCACCACGGTGCTCGTCCCGGTCAGCCGGGCTGACGATGTCGGTGTCCGCAAATTAATTGACAAGGCCGACATCCCCAAGCTGCTGCGATTTCTGGGCAAAGACATCGAAGTCGCCACTGACCACCGAAAACGCAACGCCAAAAACGCCGAGCGTATAGCTTCGGGCGAGATTTATGAGGTTGCCGATTCCCTGAAGACGATGGCCAAATTAAGCAAAGGTAAAACGCTTTCGCCGGAAGAGCAGCAGACCATGGCGCGCGCGCGTCACTTGATCATCCGAGAGATCGCTCACGTCACCAAACTCTCGGTCGAGGAAGTCGAAGAGATGATTGACAACGCGCTGGCCGGTAAACGCTCACGATCAAAGAAGTTGGCAGCATAAAATTATTGGAGTTGAGGGTTTAGAGAGACCGCGTTTGGTGAGATTGCTCTCCCAGCGCGGTCTCTCTTTTTATTGGCTGATGGAAGGTTTTTCCGAAGACCGGAATCATTAAAATTTCGTTCGTCATTTCATTTGTAAAACATTTGCTTAACTTCAGCCCCAATTTCGCGCCTGCGCCTCCTATCAACCTCAACCACAGCATATTGGTGTCGCCATTCGTCAAAGCACAAGATAGTGTTGTTTGGCTTCTCAGCACTCGAGGTAAGACCCTTTCGACCAACAAAGCGGGCAGAGGCGGCGCGATCATCAGGTAAAGTATCAAGTTGCACTGTTGAAACTGTTGAAAAAAGAGGCTTTACAGGATTCCGGTTTGATGGTAGTTTCCCGCGCACTCGGTTAAGCAATTTGATTAAAATTGAAAAAATGATTGCTCCTATGTCCGGCGCTGAGCCAGTGGTTCGGCGCTTTGCAGAAACAAACACAGGGAAATATCTGGAGGTGATGCTTGAAACAAGCTGTCAATTCATACTCAGTTGGAACTTCGGTCAGGACTTACTCTTCAGTCAGAGATGTTGTTCGCCCGATGTGGTGGATACCGCGATTTCCGAATTACGTCTGGCTGGCGATGATCGTTTTGACCATCGCTGCGTTATCTTATTCGTCGTTTGACCGCGCTCGCCAGCAGGAGCGCGTGGCCCAAGACTCATACCAGCAAACCTCGACGCGCGTCGAAAACGCCAGAAGCGCCAACCAGCAGATCAAGGCGCAGACCGAACGCATCAGACAAAATCCGCACACTGCGGCGCAGTCCGCCCAGGATCAGTTGCGCCTGATTCGCCGCAACGAAATTGTTGTTTCGCTCAGGTAAACGATGCAATGCCTGTTTTCGTCTGGCCGTGCCCAGCCAGACGAAAACGCGGACAATACGCGCCCTTCGTTCACTCCCCACATCCGAACTTTTCAGAATCCTGGTCCTTTGGTGTTCAGCTTGACGCGCAGCAATGCCGTGTTGGCCGTGATGTAAAGCGTCGAGCCGTCGTCGCCCCACCCGACATTGGCCGTCGGCACGCCGGTGTCGAAAGTCCCCAGATGCTTGCCGGCGGGCGAAAAGACGTGCACGCCGCCAGGCCCCGTGGCGAACAGGTTGCCGCCCTTGTCCACCTTCATTCCGTCGGGCAATCCCTTCCGGCCTTCTTTGGCCCACGCGGTTGCGTCGAAAAAGACCTTGCCGTTGGCGATCATTCCGTCGGGTTTCACGTCGTAGACCATCCAGATCGCCTTGTCGGGATCGGACGAGGCGACGTAGAGCTTCTTCTCGTCCGGCGAGAGCGCGATGCCGTTGGGCCGCGTGATCTCTTTGGTCAACAGCGTCAGCTTGCCGTCTTTCGACAGCCGGTAAACGCCGCAGAAGTCCAGCTCCCGTCCCGGATCGTCCATCCTTTTTGGCAAACCGTAAGGCGGATCGGTGAAGTAAAGGTCGCCGTTCGATTTGTAGACCAGATCGTTCGGACTGTTCAGCCGCTTGCCGTTGTATTTGTCAGCCAACGTAGTTTTGGTTTTCCCATCGGCTTCGAGCCGCGAGACCCGCCGGTCGCCGTGTTCGCAGGCGACCAGCCGTCCGTCGGAGTCATAGGTCAAACCGTTCGTGCCAGGCTCGCGGCCCGTGAACGGCTCCTTGCCCGTGTAACCGGCAGGTTTCAAAAAGACGCTCTCGCCTTTGCCCTCCTGCCATTTGATGATCGCGTTGTTCGGAATGTCGGAGAAGAGCAGGTAGCTCTCCTTGCGATTCCACACCGGTCCTTCTGTCCATTCGTGACCGTCAACGAGCTTTTCGACCTTTGCGTCGGCGGGCACGAGTTTATCGAACGCAGGGTCGAGGCGAACAATTTTGACCGCAGCGCCTGGTTCGGTTGAAGCGGCTGGAGCCGGTGTTGAAGCCGTTTTGTTTTCCACTGGCGCGTTATGCCAGGAAGCAAGCAGCGTGATAGCCACAGCCATCAGCAGCAAAGACAGCAATCTTTTCATAATCTCTCCCGTGAATTGTGTTGGATGTTGATCGAAGAACTTCGGCGGGAATTCTAAATCATCGGGCGCGTTTTCTCACGGAACAATTGGTACGGTACAGGGAGCGGTCGCGACTTGGCGCCCCGTGCAGTATCCGCTCAGAGAGAAACAGGTCGCTACCGCTCCCTGTACCGTACCGGCGCGTGTTCTGATTTAGCGGCAATCAGCGTTTCAAATAGGACAAGCAACAAGGCTGCGGCGGCGAGCAAAGACGGGCCGATTATCTCCAGCCCAAACCTGCTGGCAAGCAAACCGACGATGGCTGGCAAGAGCGATTGCCCCAACACCGCCGCCGCAATCTGAAACCCGACGCCGTTCGCCGTGTGCGTTTCGCCCAGCCGCTCAGGCGTTGTCGCTATCAGCGAAGGGAAGACCGCAGCCGAAGCCAACCCCATCAACGCCAAGCCCAGAAAGCCAGTCAAGTTCGTCACGTTCAGCCAGACGATCGCTGCGCCGACGGCTATGCCCGCAGTGCAGAACCGGAGCAACCGGTTCACAGTCACGAATCCAACTACGAACCCCGAAAGCAATCGCCCCACAGTCAACGCGCCCCAGTAAACGCTCACCCACGGCCCCGCCGCCATCATCGGAACGCCGCGCGCTTCAGTGAACAGCGTGTAAGCCCACGCGCCCGCCGCCGCCTCTATGCCCGTGTAAACGAAGAAGACTGCGACGCTCAACCACACGACGGGCAATCGCAGCGTGGCGAAGGCGGACGCCGAAGGCGCCGATACGCGATTCTCACGGCCTGCGCTTGCGTCAGACCATCGCCTGCGAGTCAACGCGAAACAGAACGCGAGCAGCAACTGGCCGCAGCCGACAATCGCATAACCGCGCTGCCACGGCTGACGCATCGCCAATACGGAGGTCATAAGCACCGGCCCCGCAGCCGCCCCAATGCCGTAACAAGCGTGCAGCCAATTAACCATCCGCGCGCTGAACTGTGTGGCCGCAAAAGTGTTCAACCCCGCGTCAATCGCGCCCGCTCCCAATCCAGCCAAAACTCCCAAAGCGACCATCACCTCCCACGCGGAGGTCAGCGCATAACCAATCAAACTCGCCGCCGTCGCCAGACAACTCAACGCCAGCAACGTCCCGACGCTCATCGCGGCGAGCAACCGCCCGCTGCTGAAGCTGGAGATCAGATAGCCAATCGTGAACATCACCAGCAACGCGCCCAACGCATCCAGCGGCAGATCGAACGACGCGCGGATCGAAGGCCACGCCACGCCGAGCAATCCGTCGGGCAGACCCAGACTGACGAAGCTCAGATAGGCCAGCCCGATCAACAGCGCTTTTGAACGATGTTTGATTGTTCCTCGTAATTCCACGTCGAAGTAGAAATCCGGGCTGGCGCGCGATTTATTCCTCGTGAGTGGATGGAGGATCTTCAACGCAAAGGGTCGAAGGGTCAAAGGGTCAAAGGAAGAAAGGGGGAAAGGTAACGGCCTCTATCCCTCCAATCCTTTGACCCTTTGACCCTTCGACCCTTTGCGTTGAAAAAAGTCTCCTCAGTCTTCGCCAATCCTGCCAGCGTGGAATTCGTCCTCCGGGTCAATCTCGACCTCCGGCATCGGCTCGTGCTTGGACGGATGCGCGATGAAGGCTTCGGGCGGCGCGGGGATGTCGCTGACGTAATGGAACGCCATCAGGTCGGGCACGCGCAGTTGCGACAGACTGTTGATGGCGTGCGCGCGCAGGTCGGCGGGCGAGTTGAAGAAGTTGACGATGTTCTCTTTCTCGACGCGCTCTTTGAAGGCTTTGAGCTTCGCCGCGTTCTCGATCTCCACGTCGTCCGCCGTGAGCAGATGACCTTTGCCCATCACGAAGATTAAGCACGGGATTTTGCGTTCGACCGCGCGTTTGTATTCCATCTCGGTGACGGAGATGTCGTGGCCCTTCGGCACGTAGCCGTAGCGGTGCGCGAAGATGCCGACGTAAATGTCAGCTTCATCCACCAGCTTGAGTGAAGCGCCGACGGCTTCGTCATCGCTCGCTGGCAGATGCTCCATCATCGTTGGAAACATTCCCTGGCGCAGGCAGGCGTCCATCACTTCTTTGCGATGTTCGGGCAGATCGCGCGCCGTGCTGCTGATCATCACTTTCTTTTGAGCTTTGGACATAGGCTTTGTTCTTCTGAATTGGTTGTCGCTGCTTCACGCGGCCGGAGCAAACAGAAAAATTAAGGCTAAGAAAACCGCGCGCGGGCGCGATGATACAGCAAATCGTGTGCAGATGGCGCATGCAATTTCGGTCGAAAACAAAACAAAAATTATCGCTAAATGTCACATAACAATACCCTTTAATAATCACCTCAATCTAATGTAAGGGCGCTAATCCTGTTTAAGAAAGCAAAAGGCCTTATAACAGAACACTTCGGAGTAGCTTACAGGAAAAATATGGCATTGAACGGCTAGGCATAATATTTGCGCAGTCATCTGCTCCCAGTACAAGACTATTCAACAAATTGCAGCAGTTTTTTTCGGAGGAAATATATGAGAAGTTCTAAAGTGTTCAACCTTGTCCTAGCGCTGTTGATGGGATTTGTTTTCGCGGTTCCATCGTTGGCTCAGGAGAATGGAAAGAGCGCAACGCAGATAACTGTGGAAGCCGGGAAGAAGCAGAAGATTTCCGGCATTGTCGTTCGGCGCGAAGGCAACGACCTGGTTGTCCGTGACCGGGCGAAGGCGGAATTCAAAGTGAACCTGGCCGGCACAACCAAAATTGAGGAGCGCAAGTCGAATCCGTTTCGTGGCTCCAAAAAGTATGACGCGTCTTCAATCGTGCGCGGTTTGTGGGTCGAAGTAGAAGGTCTCGGCAACAACTCGGGCGCGATTGTCGCCGACAAGATCAAATTCACTGAATCCGAATTCCGTGACGCGAGTTCACTCGAAGCCCGCGTTGATCCCGTCGAAGATAAAGTCGCCGAGACTGAAGGCCGGATGACGCAGGCGGAGCAAAACGCGCAACGGCTTTCGGGCCAGATTGAGGAACTCGCAGCCGTGGCCAATACGGCGAAAGGCGGAGCCAAAGCGGCGCAAGAGACTGCTGATAAGGCGCTCTCCGAAGTCAACGCCGCCAACGAACGCATTAACGTTACGAACCAGCGCGTCAGCGCCGTGGATGAGCGCGTCACCTCGGTAGACAACCGCCTCAACGCGGTTGACGATTACGAAGCAAAGAACGCAACTAACATCAACTTCAAGGTCGGCAGCGCATTGCTTTCGAAGGACGCAAAGACGGCTCTGGATGAGCTTGCTACCCAGGCTAAGAACGAAAAAGGCTTCGTTATCCAGGTGGCCGGATTCGCCTCAGCCGACGGTGGCAAGCAATATAATCGCCTCCTCAGTGAACGCCGCGCCAATGCCGTAATCCGGTATCTGATTGAAAACCATGACATCCCGCAGCGCCGGATCATTACGCCGTACGGTTTTGGCGAGTTGAAACCGGCTGCTGACAACGCGACCCGTGACGGGCGCGAGCAAAATCGCCGGGTCGAAGTGGCGATTCTGGTTAGCAAAGGACTGGGTACGCCCGCCGCCGATAAGAGCGCTGACACGCAAGGCCAGCGCACCAGCAACGTTCGCCAACAGTAGCAACTGTCGAACAAAAACATCCACGAAAGCTGCGCGAGGGAAACGCGAAGAGAAGCATGCTCACTCTTCGCGATCCCTCGCGTCCTTCGTGGATTTCTTGTCTACTTCAACGCCATCTACTCAAGCCGCACGCCTGCGACGTTCAGCCGCATTCTGAAATGTTTACCGGCTCCTGGGCTTTATAAAGTGATCGGGTATACTCCGATTGTCTTGGGCATCTACCAATTTTAATCCGAAGTCATAAACAGGAATGGATCGAGGAGGATTTATGCTCGCGGAAAGACCCCTTCTGTTCGACGCGCTGGACTGCGCGTGGGAGTATCCTCGCTTTCGCGACTGCCTGCCGGACGTGGAAATGCGCGAAGGCAAATATACGATTCGTTTCGCCAGGAATCACGAAGACCTGGATGAAATATTGAGGCTGCGTTTCAACATCTTCAATCTCGAACTCGGCGAAGGTCTGGAGAAATCGTTTCTGACCGGACGCGATCTGGACGATTACGATCAGGCCTGTCACCACCTGATGGTCGTCGAAGAAGCGAGCGGCGCCTGTGTCGGAACCTATCGGGTGCAAACCGGCGCGATGGCGGCGGCGGCGAAAGGATTTTATTCATCCGCCGAATTCGATCTTTCGCATCTGCCATCGGAAGTGCTGGAAGATTCGGTTGAATTGGGGCGCGCTTGCATCGCCGAGTCGCACCGTAACACACCGGCGTTGTTTCTCTTGTGGAAAGGCTTGGCGGCTTACGTCGCGCACAACCGTAAACGGTTCCTGTTTGGCTGTTGTTCGTTGGCCAGCCAGGATGAGCGCGAAGGCAAGCTGGTGATGGAGTTGTTGGAGCGCGAGGGGCATCTGCACCCTGATTTTTACGCGCCGCCGCAGTCAGGCTCCGAATGTTACCCATCTGGCTTCCGGGTCCGCGAGCCGTTTGAAGTCAAACTGCCGAAACTGTTCCGGACTTATCTGCGTTTGGGCGCGAAGGTCTGCGGGCCGCCGGTGATTGATCGCGCGTTCAAGACGATAGATTACTTCGTGATCTTCGACGTCTTCTCGATGGACAGCCGGACGCAGCAGGTCTACTTTGGGGCGTGAACTCCGTGTGAAGGAGGAGTAAAATCAGCGGCCATGAAGTTACTCCGCGTCACAATCCGGATTCCGGCTCTGATTTTGGCGACGGCCTTTTTCTTTCTGCTCTGGCTGGCAGGGAAGCTGTTGACTGCGTCTTCCGACCGGGCCAGGCGGTGGTGGCGCAAGCTCACTTTAAGCGGTTGGGCGCGCTCGGTCGCGGCCATCATCGGGATGCGCATCCGCGTGACGGGCGAGCCGCCCCAGCCGCCGTTCTTTCTGGTCTCGAATCATCTGAGTTACGTAGACATCATCGTTTTTGCCGCGCGCCTGGATTGCGTCTTCATTTCGAGGGCGGACTTGGCGAATTGGTTCGGAATGGGATGGCCGGCTCGCAGCATGGGCACGATCTTCATCGAGCGCGAAAAGATTCATGAGATTCCGCGAGTGATCGGGTTGATCAACCAGGCGCTGGACAGAGGGATGGGCGTGGTACTTTTTCCGGAAGGAACGAGCGGCGCGGGCGACAAGATTCTGCCGTTCCATGCTTCGTTACTCGAACCGGCGGCAAGAGCCAATTACCCGGTGTCGTTCGCTTCGATCATTTACCGCACGCCTCAGGGCGAACCGCCAGCCTACCTGGCGATCAGTTGGTGGGGCGACATGACGTTCGCGCCGCACCTCAAAGAGATGCTGAAACTCTCGCGGTTCGACGCTCACATCACGTTCGGTTCGCACGCGATCAGAGCCGATGATCGCAAACTGCTGGCGAAGGGGTTGTGGAACGCCGTCAACGATCAATTCGTCCCAATGGTTAATTCCGCGTTGTTGAGCAGCGAGAAGGAATGAAATCGTCCCCGGGCAAGTTCCGTTTGTTCTGGCGTCGTTGGCGGTGGAATTTCGTCGCCGGTTACGCGGTGTTGCTGTTGATCTCACACGCGGCGCGATGGCTTCATCCTGCGGACGAATCTCCGAAGGAATGCTGCGCAGTGAATGTCCGCGCCGTTGACGGCGACCGTTATCTCGACCGGCGCGTCCGGATCGCTTACCTTGACTATCCCGCAAAAAATGACAACGGCGCGTTGCCCGTGATCTTGTTACACGGCAGCCCCGGCAGCGCAGACGATTTTGCGCGAATCAGTACCGCGAGCGGTAGCGATCGTATCTCCCGCGATAGGCCGGTCGTGGGAGACACGCTCGCTACCGCTCGCGGTACTGATTTCCTCGACGGCCACCGTTTGATCGCCCCCGACCTTCCCGGCTTCGGCCATTCGACGCGTGACATTCCCGATTATTCGTTTCGAGCGCACGCGCGTTACACGCTTGAATTGATGGATGAGTTGAAAATTGACCGCGCGCACGTCGTGGCTTTCAGCATGGGCGCAGGCGTGTCGTTGCATATGGCGGAGTTCGCGCCAGACCGCGTGGCTTCGATCACTATGCTGGCGGCGATTGGCGCGCAGGAGATGGAACTGCTCGGCGACTACCATCTCAACCACACCATCCACGGATTGCAGCTCGGCATATTCTGGCTGCTGCGCGAAGGCTTGCCACGCACTCCCACTTCGTACAACCGCAGCATCGGCGTCGCCTACAGCCGCAACTTTTACGATTCCGATCAAAGGCCGCTCGGCGATCTGATCAAACGCTACGCCGGGCCGATGTTGATCATTCACGGCAGAAAAGATTTCCTCGTGCCCGTCGAAGCCGCCGTCGAACACCATCGCCTGGCGCCGCAAAGCGAACTGGTCTTGTCGGATGACGATCACTTCATGGTCTTCCAGCGGCCCGAATATCTCGTCCCGATCATCAGCGACTTCGTCAATCGAGTCGAAGCGAGCCAGGCCGCGACGCGCGCCACCGCCGCTCCTGATCGAATTGCCGCGTCCGAGCGACCGTTCGATCCGAAGAGCCTGCCGAAATTCATCGGGATCACGGCGTTCGTCGTCACGCTGCTGCTCGCCGCCGCGACGCTGGTCAGCGAAGACCTGACCTGCATCGCGGCGGGCGTGATGGCGGCGCAGGGAAGATTGAGCTTTGCGCTCGGCTCGTTCGCGTGTTTCCTCGGCATCTTCGTCGGCGATCTGATGCTGTTCCTGGCCGGGCGCTGGCTGGGGCGCGGCGCGTTGCAGCGCGCTCCGATCAAGTGGTTCATCAAAGACGAAGATGTGCGGAGAAGCTCCGAATGGTTTTCGCGGCAGGGAGCGAAGGTGATCTTCGCCAGCCGGTTCCTGCCCGGCGCGCGGTTGCCGACGTATTTCGCCGCCGGCGCGCTCGACACCAGCTTCTGGAAATTCGCCTTCTACTTCGCGCTCGCCTGCGCGGTGTGGACACCGTTGCTGGTCGGGCTGGCGATGCTGTTGGGCAGGGAAGTGATCGAATCGGCGCTGCTGGGCGGGCAGAGCCTGTTTTTTAAAATCGTCATCGCGGGCGTTCTGATCCTGGTGTTGGTGAAGCTGCTGGTCCGCCTCTCGACAGCGAAAGGCCGCCGCTTGCTGCTTTCGTCGTGGCGAAGAATGACGCGCTGGGAATTCTGGCCGCCTTACGTTTTTTATCCGCCGGTCGTTTGCTACGTCGCTTGGCTGATGCTGAAGCATCGCGGCGTCACGGTGTTTACGGCGGCGAACCCTGCCATCCCTGGCGGAGGTTTCATTGGTGAATCGAAGGCTGACATCCTGCGCGGGCTTGAAAGTTCACGCGAATACATTCCGCAGTGGGAATTGATCGAGGCGTCGTCGGATGTCGAAGATCGAATCGAACAGGCGAAGAGATTCATGGCTGAGCGCAAGCTGGATTTTCCGATCGTGCTCAAACCAAACGCAGGCCAGCGTGGTTCAGGCGTCGCCATCATCAGGTCGGAGATTGAACTGGAGGCTTATCTGCGCCGCGCAAGTTCCGATACGCTGATCCAGGAGTTCGCGCCGGGCGAAGAGTTCGGGGTCTTTTATTATCGCTACCCCGATGAAGAGAGAGGTCGCATCTTCGCCATCACCGAGAAACGTTTTCCATCGGTAGTCGGCGACGGGGCGAGCACGCTGGAGCGTTTGATCCTCAACGATGAACGCGCGGTCTGTATGGCTCGGTTCCTGCTCGACAAACACGCCGACCGGTTGTGGGAGACGCCGGGCGCGGGCGAGCGAGTTCAACTGGTCGAGATCGGCACGCACTGTCGCGGCTCGATGTTCCTCGACGGCGGCTGGGTGAAGACCGATGAGTTGGAAGAAGCGATTGATCGCATCTGTCGCAGCTACGACGGATTCTATTTCGGACGCTTCGACATCCGCGCAACAGACATCGAAGAGTTCAAACGCGGGCGGAATTTCAAAGTGATCGAGTTGAACGGCGTGACCTCGGAAGCGACGAGCATCTACGACCCGAAAAACTCTCTGTTCACAGCTTACAAAATTCTGTTTGACCAATGGCGAATCGCGTTCGAGATCGGCGCGCAGAACCGGAAGCGCGGGGCTAAACCGACGCCGATGCGAACGCTGGCGCAGTGGCTGATCAATTATCAGGAGAAGGCGAGCAAGCTGTGACGCCGTTTCGTTGAAGACAACAGTCAGTCCGATGTATGCTTGAAGCCGAGGCGTCTTATGGAAATTGTTCTGACCATTCCCGACAACGTAGCCGCAGAGATTCAAAACGGCAGCATCACGCCGCTTGCGCGCCGGCTGTTGGAGCTTGCCGCGATTCAAGCGCATTTAGCCGATCTGATCACTGAGGCCGAGGTGATGGATATGCTCGGTTTTGAAGACCGGGAAGAGTTGTACGAATTCTTCAAGCGGTACGACGTGCGCAGCAAGCACACGAGCGAAGACTTTGAAAGGAGTGGCGCGGCGCTTGATGAACTGCTGAGGCGTCACAACAGATGATCATTGTCTCCGACACCACCCCGCTTCGCTATCTCATCGAGATCGAAGAAGTCCATATCCTCGAAGAGCTATTCGGCAAAGTCATCATTCCAGAAAAAGTCGCTGAAGAACTACAACGTCTGAAGACCCCACAAAAAGTCAAAAACTGGATGCAATCCCGTCCCGCCTGGCTCGAAGTGAAGAAGGCTGACATTTCTCTTTTTACTCCCAAAAGGAAGATCGGCGATGGAGAGCGTGAAGCGTTTGCCCTCGCGCTCGCTCTCAAGGCCGACGCGGTTCTGTCGGACGACAAAGACGCAGCGGTAGAGGCGCAGCGTCACAACATCACGATCATTCCCACCTTTACGATTTTAGAGCGAGCCGCCGCGAGAAATCTCATAGACCTGCCCAAAACAGTGGACGCGATGCGTAAAACTTCTTTTCGCCTTCCTCCCGAAAAAGATATTGAAGCGATGCTTGAGCGCGACGAACAGCGGAAGCTACAGGCGGCGGGAAAAGGCGAAGAGGAGTAGCCAAGCGAAAATGAAAAGTTGATGAAAGTTGAGTTGATTTTATTGTCTGATCTTCATTGGTTTTGATCCTTTGTTTCTCGTGAAGATTGTGGCAGAATGCCCGCGTCCATCAACAAGCCTACCAAAATTGGGAAACGACAGTAACCACTCCCAACGGCTGAGCATCAGCGAATCCCATTCACAAAAGAAAAAAACATGAAGACATCGGTTATTCGCTATCGGGTCGCGGATTTTCTGCGCGAGCACCCGCCGTTTGATGTGATTTCGCTGGAAGACCTGCTGGCTTTTTCCGGGGGCGGGCGGGTCGTCTTTCATGAAGACGACATCTATCTGTTTCGGAAAGGGCAGACGCGCGAATCGGCGCTTTGGATAGTGCAACAGGGCAGGATTGAGATGCTCGATGAGACGCCGGTGGGAGAGCAACTGCGAGACGTGCTGGGGCCGGGAGACATTCTCGGTTTAAGGCGTCACGCCGCCGATGCGACCTATCAGCGCACTGCGCGAACCGCGACTGAAGTCATTTTGTACTCCTTCGATCTGATCGCGTTCGATGCTCTGGTGGGCAAGTATCCTGAGGCCGGGCGTTTTTTGACGGCGCATCTGTCTGCGGCCATGCGCCACACCAAGGCCCTGCAAGCGCCGCCAACGCGCGAACGCCTTTTGACAGAGAAGGAGAAGACCGTCTGGCTCAATGCGAGCGGGCCTCCGGCGGAATGGATGGCTCGGCGGTTAATAACCTGTGAAGCGACGCTTCCTGTCCGCGAAGTCGCGGAAAGGATGGCGCGAGCGCAAAGCGATACCATCGCGGTGGTGGCTGCAAACGAGCACCCCCTGGGTTTGATTACCAACCGGGAACTCCGCGATCGGGTGGCGACAGGCGTCGTCATGGCCGATGCTCCGGCTGAAGCGCTGATGAACCGCCGTTTCCCGACCGCGCCAATCGGTCTGCGGGCTGCCGATTATCTGTTGGCGATGCTGCGTGGCCGCAGTCAATGTCTGGCGATCACCGACGACGGGTCGGCGGCGTCGCCGTTGCGCGGGATCGTGACGGACGCCGACCTGGAGATCACCTGCGGCAAGAACCCAATTCCTCTTCTGCGGGAGACGCTGGCGGCGGAGACCATCGCTGAATTGGCATACTTGCGGCAGCGAGCTATCAGCTTCCTGGCTGAAAGTTTGGCCGGACCGAGCGTGGTCGAATGGCTTGCGCAGATGATGAGCGAGTTGAACGCCGCGTTGGTCGGGCGCATCGCGCAGATTGCAGAAGCGGAATTGGCGCAGGCCGGCCGGACGAATCCTGGAATCGCCTACTGCTGGTTGCTCTTTGGCGCGGCTGGGCGACGCGAGCTTCTGACATCCATCGTCCCGGAAATCGGCGTGGCATATGTTGACCCTCCGCCCAGCGACGAAGAGGTAGCTGAAAAATACTTCTCGACGCTGGCGCAAAAAGTAACGGCGAAACTCGAAGCCTGTGGTTTGCGAGCCAGGCAAGCTGCCACAGAGACTGGACAACGCCAGCGATGCCTCACACTCACCAAATGGAAGGAGTTTTACCGCAGCCAGATTCGCGATCCCATCGGCAGCCGGATTTACATGGCGCGCGAATATTTCGACCTCTATGTCGTCAGCGGCGAACCGGCGCTGGGAGCGGAATTGCGACAAGTCATAAGCGAAGAGTTGGATCGCAGTGAAATCTTCATTCCCGTGCTGGCGAATGACACGATTGCCAATCTGCCGCCGCTGACTTTTTATCAGGGCTTCGCTCTTGAGGTGGATGGCAAGTTGAATCAAACGCTCGACGTTGAGAAAACGGCGCTGACGCCAATTACAGACGCGGCGCGGGTGCTGGCCTTTGCGGAACGGGACGTTTCAACCACGAATACGCTTGAGCGATTGTCGCGGTTGGCCAGGGCGCTTCCGCAATACGCCTCGATCCTGACCGACGCGGCGGAAGCCTGGCGCATCGTCTGTTACCACCACACCCTGGCCGGACTTTCGAGCGAGAGCGATAGCGCGGTCATCTATCCGGCGCGGTTGAGCCGGTTTGACCAGCGCCTGCTCAAGACCGCTTTTGATTCGACGCGCCGGTTTGTCGAACTCGCCTCTTCGATCTACCACCTCAAATTGCCGCAATGAACCATCATCAATCGCCCGGTTTCATCAAAAATTACCTCGATTGCTTCGCGCGAAGCTGGACTGATCAAACGCCCGCCGAAGAGGTTCGTTTCGTGGTTCTGGATACGGAAACGACGGGGCTTGATCCTCGGCGCGACCGGCTGATCACGATTGGCGCGGTGGCAGTGAAAGCCAACGAGATAATTCTCGCCGATTCTTTCGAGGCGATGTTGAAACTCGCTTACAACAGCTCTTCGGTCACCGTCCACGGGATCACGCGGGAAGAGGCGCGACAAGGAATGGAAGAACCGGAGGCGCTGGAGCGGTTCCTGCCTTACCTGCGAGACGGCGTGATCGTCGGCCATCACATTCTGCATGACGTTGAAACGTTGAACGCCGCCTGTGAACGCCACTTCGGGATTACTTTGCAGAACCGCTTTCTTGATACGATGGACCTGACTCTGCATCTGCAAAAAGACGGCGCTTTCGCAAATCAGCAGGAGATTCAGGGATTTTCGTTGGATGCGTTGTGTGAATTCTTCGCGGTGGCGCCGCACGACCGGCACACGGCTGGCGGCGACGCTTTCATCACGGCGCTGATCTTTCTGCGCTTGCTGCACGTTGGGCGGAGGTTCGGGCGGACGACGTTGGGGTTGTTGTCAGAAGCGTATGTTGCTGAAGAGGAAGTGAGGACCTGAGCATCTTTGGACGGACGAGCATCTTTATTCTTCAAACCTCTTGAGCCTGTCTTTGCTGATAGACCTCCTCTCGCGCCTCCTCAAACAATTCATCCAGCTCTTCTTCAGAGAGGCCGCTCTCTTTGAAGCCCTGACGAATAGGCGCAAGGATTTCATCGAATGATGAAGCAGCTTGAATCTCCGTCTGGATGATCTCTCGCACAAGCTCTTCGGCGCTCTTACCTTTGTCACGCCCAATTTGTTCAAGCGCGTCTATCGTTCCGAGAGGCAGAACAGTCACTTCAATTGTTTCAGTCTGTAAGCTCATAACATCACCTCATTTCTCATTGTGGGGCGCTATCGTCGCGCCCCGCTGAATCATATCCCGAATCTCTTTCTCCGCATAACCGTATGATTGGTCATCATCAGTTCCTTTCCACCGATGTCATCAATTGTCTCACCCGTTCCGCCTCGACCGGATTTGCCCAATGGCCGTCGGTTTTGAAATACGATCCGATGATAAATCCGTCGGCGGCCTGATAGAACTCGGCGATATTCTTCGCATCAATGCCTGAGCCGAGCACCACAGGCAGATGGCAATGCGTTTTGACTTCCAGTACGTCGTCGAGTTTCGGCGCATCGCCGGTGACGCTTCCCGTAACGATCACCGCGTCGCTGCGCATAAATTCCGCCGCTTCGGCGGTCGCGCCGAGGCTGATGTCGGCGGTGATGGCGTGCGACGAATGTTTCTTCTTCACGTCAGTCCACACCCGCACGCGCTCAGCGCCGATCAACTTGCGATAGCGCAGCAGTTCGGCGGCGGAGGATTGGATCAAGCCCTCATCGGCCACGTGCGCGAACACGAAGCCTTCGGCGCGGATGAAATCGAGATCGGCGGCGTGAGCGACGGCCATCGCTTCGATGTTGGCCCCGGCCAGAATCTGAATGCCCACAGGCAATCGGCTTTCGGTTTTCACCGCTCGCCCGATCACGGCCATCGCCGCGACGATCTCTGGCCCGACCGAGCCGCGTAGGTAAGGCACGTCGTGCATGTTTTCGATGATGATGCCGTCAACTCCACCATCTCGGTAAGTCGCCGCTTCGCGCGCGGCTTGGGCGGTGATTTCGGCGACGGGTTGAGTGTTCGCTGGCGCGCCGGGCAATGCGCCGACGTGGATCACGCCGATGATTGGTTTGGGATTGGGGAATAGGGAGGTGAGCATAGAGTTTATTGGTTTGATAGCTGTTTCTTCCTCTCCTTTTCCAAATCTTTGAGCCTGTCCAAAATGACCTCTCGATTTTCAGTCGCCCGCTTCAAACCCAGGCGGTAGATTTTCTCCGCTTTTTCGTAGTCAAATGGGACATGGTCTTTATGCCGGAAGATGCCGCGCATATCGCCCCAGCCGACATATCCCCAGGCCGAGTCGGGAAACTCTTTGATCAAAGCCTCGAATGTCCGATCGCCTTCTTCGATTCTGCCAAGCGCGAATAAAGCTTCTGCCTCAGCGCGTTTCATATTGATCAGGATGAGGGGGTCAGATTCTGGGAACAGGGTGTAAAACTCGCGGCAATATTGAATCCTCTTTTCGTGAAAGACGCTATCCTCGATTCCGGCATTGCCAAGCTCCTGCTCGAATTGCTGGCACCAGTTGTAGATGGATTGCATACCGCTGAAGACGCTATCTGCGTCACGAATTGATTTCATCTCCACTGTGAAGCGAGGCTTGAGATGTTCCCAGACTTCCAGCCAGATTGCGCAGGCTTCAACCACACGCCGCGAATCCAGCAAGCCGTATCCTTCCTGCATCATGTCGTCGATCATCTCTGAGCTGTATACCTCCGGCGCCAATCTCTCCCACAAGATGACGGCCGCCATCCAGATGAAATCCACGTCATAGCCGGCAGCGTTGATGTGGTAGATTTTTTCCCAGTGTTTGGCGAGGTCTTCCGCTGAGAGGAATCGCTTCACTTCTTTGAGGAATTTCTTTTCGGTGAACTCCACCCCGAAATTCTTCAGCTTCTGAATTATCTGTTTAGTCGAAAGTTCCCGGACTTCTTCCGTGCTCCAATGCCAGGTTCGGATGGGATAATCGTCGTAATCGCTCCATGACATAAATCAAACTCCTGTTGTGTATCTCGATTCAGGGGCGCATCCCGCGCCGCTTCACCCCAAGCTCCGTCGGCAGTAATTCATACGCCAACTCAACCCAATCGCACAACAGCGACCGAGTATCGCGAGGATCAATAATCTCTTCGATGCCGAAGGCTTCCGCTGTGCGGAAAGGTGAACGCAATTCGTTCAACATCTCTTCAATCTCTTTCCGCCGCGCGTCAGGATCGAGGGACGATTCGATGTCGCGTTTATACGCCGCCTGCACGCCACCTTCAATCGGCAGCGATCCCCAATCGCCCGACGGCCAGGCGTAGCGCAAATTCAACGCCTGCGCGTGGCCGTGCGCCGCGCCCGCCACGCCAAACACTCTGCGCAGGATGATCGAAACCCAGGGCACGGTCGCCTGGTAAACAGCAGCCATCGCCCGCGCGCCGTATCGAGCCGTGCCTGCGCGTTCGGCTCGCGTGCCGATCAGGAAGCCGGGTTGGTCAACGAAATTTACGACCGGCAGGTGGAAAGTGTCGCAGAGGTCAACGAAGCGCGTCATCTTCTCGCTGCCCGCCGCGTCGAGCGCGCCGCCGCCATTCATCGGATCACCAGCCAGTACTCCGACTGCATAGCCGTTGAGTCGCGCGAGGCCAGTCACCAGCGGGCGTCCGTAAAGTCCGCCGATCTCGAAGAACGAATCGCGGTCGAGAACCAGAGCCAAAATTCGTCGAACGTCGTAAGCCCGGCGGCGGTCGCGCGGAATGATCGAGAGCAATTCCTCTTCGCGGCGGCTCGGATCGTCGCAGGTTTCAACTCGCGGCGGCAATTGCCAGACGTTCGACGGCAGGTAGGAGAGAAAACGGCGGATTTGCGCGAAGGCTTCGTCTTCAGTTTCGACTTCGTTGTCCACCGCGCCGCTGCCACGCGCGTGAATGCTCGATCCGCCGAGTTCTTCTTTCGTGACTTTCTCGCCGACGCCGCGCTCGACCACGGGTGGGCCAGCGACGAAGAGTTGGCTGACGCCGCGAACCATCACCGAAAAATGTGAATGCACGACGCGCACTGCGCCAAGCCCCGCGCACGGGCCCAAGCATGCGGCGACGACCGGAATCTCCGAAAGCGAAGCGACGATGATGTCCCACGCCGGGTTTGCCGGCACATAAGTCCGCCCGGTCATCTCTAACGTCTTCACGCTGCCGCCGCCGCCCGTGCCGTCAACCAGACGAATGATGGGCAGTCGCAACTCGCGCGCCATTCGCTCGGAATAACTCATCTTGTGACCGATAGCTGCGTCGGCAGCGCCGCCACGGACAGTGAAATCGTCGCCACCAACGACCACGCGACGACCATCAATTCGTCCGGCGCCGAAGACGAAATTCGACGGTGTGAACGAAACCATCTCGCCGTTCTCGTAAACGCCACGGCCAGCCAACGCTCCGGTCTCGTGGAACGATCCCGCATCCAGCAAACGATCAATGCGTTCGCGCACGGTCAAACGCCCGTTGGCGTGTTGGCGCGCGACGTTGGCCTCGCCGCCCATCTGTTTCGCCAACTCGATGCGGCGCTTTATCTCGTCAACTTCCGGTTGCCAGCTCAAGTGAATGCCTCCGAATGGCGCTACGGTTTGGCTGCCTGCAATTCGAGCCATAACTTCATCATCCCGGAGACGAACTCGGCGGCGTCTTCCTGCACCCAATGTCCTGCGCCCGGAACGGTCACCAGAGTGAGGTCTTTCTCCAGCCATTCCCACGTGTGGTTGAGCGCGCCGTGCATCAACGCCCTGTCTTCCAGCCCGTGAAACATCAAGACCGGCGGCTTCACTTTGACGACCGGCGAGGTGTCTTCGAGATAAGGCGGCGCGGGATAGTTCTGCCGGTAGTAGTTGGTCATCGCTTCAAAATCTGAGCGGCGGAAGGCTTCGACATAACGCTCGCGCACTTGCGGGTCTTTGATTCGTTGCGACAGACCCTCGGCGGTCAACCGTTTGTGCGAATCCGGCTCTTTCAGTCGCTGCGCGTAAGCCGTGTTGATCTTCTGCTCGTTGTTGTGCGCCCGCTCGCGCGCCACTCCGCGCGGATGCGGCAGGTTGCAGATGATCAGCCGGTGGGTCATCTCCGGGTACTTCATCGCGAAGCCCCAGGCCACACGCCCTCCCCAATCGTGACCGACAATCACCGCCCGGTCGCGCCCCAGGTGTTTGACCACCGCGCGCACATCGTCAACCAGGAGGTTCAGGTCGTAATTCTCCTTGCCCTTCGGCTTGTCGGAGAGGTTGTAGCCGCGCTGATCAATCGCCACGACCTGATAGCTCTTCGACAACACGGCCATCTGATGTCGCCACGAGTACCAGAAATCGGGGTAGCCGTGAATCATCACGATCAACGGGCCTTGACCGAGCGTGGCGTAATGAATCTTCACGCCATTCGAGTCGGCATAGCCGTGTTGGGCGCGGTCGTAGACATCATCCCCTGCGAGAGCGGTCATCGCGGTTGCAATCAGGGCTGCGACCAGCGAGAGAGCGATTCGGTTCATTGTGAGTCTCCTCTGGTTTGAATCGGTTTGATCGAGGCGGGAAAGACGCCGCTTTCCGCCATCTCTCGCTGCAAGGCGGAGAATTCGGTGATCAGCTTATTGGCATCCTGGATCGCTCTTTCCATCGCTGCGCGGACTTCGGGAATCTGGCGGCTCTGGGTTTCGGTGGGGCGCGAAGTCGAAGCCATAATGCCGCCCTTCAACCCGCCGATGCGGGCGCGCAGGGCGCGGGCGAAGCTTTCAAAATCACCGGTGACGAGCGGATCGCCCATCCCAATGCCGAAGAGCCGGCCGACAGGTTGGAACTTCTTGGCGAACTCTTCGACCTTCGTCTTCAGCGGGGCGGGAGCGTCTTTGTTGTCTTTCACGGCTTGCTGCATCGCGGTCAGGCGTTGGTTGAGCGCGTTGACGCTGTCGGAAGCCTCGTTGAAAGTCTTCTGCATTCGGTGCAATTCCATCGAGGAGTCGAACATTGCGCGGCGGTCGGCTTCGGCGATCGTGATCTCCGGGTCGCCCGGCACGGCGAAGTTATTCGTCGCAACCTCCTTGCCGTCAACTTTCAACGTGACCTGGTACTGGCCGGGCATCACAAACGGGCCATTCAATCCGCCGCCACCGAAACCACCGCCGCCTCCGGACCCTTGCTGTTGGACGCGCGGCGCCGGCAATGGCTCCACCCGCAAGTCCCAGAGCACGGTGTTGACGCCAGCGTCAGTCTTGCCTTTCACCGCATCGCCCGAAAATTCGCGCACCGTGGCGCCCGAAGAGTCTTTCACGGCGAGCGACAGATTCTTCGCCGAAGCTTTCAGGTAGTAGTTGAATGCCACGCCGATCTCCGGGTTCTTGCCGAGGAACTGCATGTCGCCTTCAAAATCGCGGGTGCGATCTCCGGCTGGGTTCATCTGCGCCGCCGCGCGCGCGTCGAACAGAAAAGCGTCTTTCGACCGGGCCAGGGTGAATTGCTGGAACGGCGCCAGGTCATCGAGAATCCAGATGCCCCGACCGTGCGTGGCCAGGATCATCGCGTTGTCGCGCGGGTGCAGCGTGATCTCGTAAATCGGCACGGTCGGCAGATTGGCCTTCACGCGCATCCACTGTTTGCCGCGGTCAAACGTCACGAACAAACCAGCCTCTGTGCCCAGGTAAAGCACGTCGGGATTTTTCAAATCTTCGGTGATCGTTCGCGCGACCTGACCCTTCGGCAGATCGCCGGCGATTGATTGCCACGACTGGCCGTAATCGCGACTCGCGTAAACGTAAGTCCCGAACTCGTTCAACCGGTGGCCATCGAACGTCGCATAGACCACGCCTTCGTCAAAGCGCGATGGCGTCAACTCTGAAACGTAAGTGTTCGCAGGCAAGCCAGGAATCTTCGACGTGACGTTCGCCCAGTTCGCGCCATCGTCACGCGAAACGCTCACCACGCCATCATCCGAACCGGCGTAATACAAGCCAGCCTTCTTCGGCGATTCGGCGAAGCTGACCAGATTGCCGTATGAAGCTACGCCGTCGTTTCTGGCGATCGTGATCTCTCTGCCTTTCACGCCCATCAATTCGAGCGTGTCGCGGTCGGTGTTCGTGGTCAGATCGCCGCTGATGACTTTCCACGAATGGCCGCGGTCGGTGGATTTGAAGACGCGGTTGGCGGCGACGAAGATCGTCGCCGGATTGTGCGGCGAAATCAGCATCGGCGTATCCCAATTCCAGCGATACGGCCTCTCGCCTTCGACCGGCTCTGGCCGGATCGGCTTACGTTCGTTGGTCACGCGGTCAACGCGATTCATGCGGCCATCCTGCGATTCGGAGTACATGATCCGGCTGTCGGAAGGATCAACCAGCGCGACGAATCCATCGCCGCCGCCAATGATCCACCACTCGTCGTTGCCAATGCCGGATGAAGACCGCACCGCGCTTGGCCCGCACCACGTGTAGTTGTCCTGCAACCCGCCGCAGACGGTGTAGGGCGTCTTGAAGTCGAAACTGATGTGATAGAACTGGCCGAGATTCGTATTGCGCAGCCAGACGTAGTTCTTGCTCTTGTCGTAAGAGATGCCCACGCCGCCATCGCCGCCCAGGATCAGGTGATCAGAATTGTTCGGATTGATCCACATTGCGTGGAAGTCAACGTGGATTTTCCGCGCGCCGTCGTTGCGAAACGTTTTGCCGCCGTCGTCCGAAACGTGCAATTGCACGCCAAGCACGTAAATCCGCTGATCGTTATTCGGGTCAATGCGGATTTGAGAGAAATACATCGGGCGCGGATTGGTCGCGGACATTTTCGTCCACGTCGCGCCCGCGTCTTCCGAACGATAAACCCCACTCTCTTTCGCGTGTTCGACGCGCGCGTAAACGATGTTCGGGTTGCGGCGGTAAACATCCAGCCCCGTTCGCCCCATCGGCCCTTCAGGCAAACCTTTCGTCAACTTCGTCCAAGTGCGCCCGGCGTCAGTGGATTTCCAGATCGCGCTCCCAGCGCCTCCGCCATTCATTCCCCAAGTCGAACGTCGCCGCTGGTAGGTCGCGGCGTAAAGCGTCTTGTTGTTCGACGGATCCATCACCAACTCGGTCGCACCGGTGTTTTCGTCTGTACTGAGCGAACGCGCCCACGTCAATCCACCATCGCTGGTTTTGTAGACGCCGCGGTCACCGCCGGCTCCCCACAAGTTTCCCAGCGCGGCGACGTAAACGACATCGTGATCCACCGGATCAACGATGATGCGAGCGATCTGCTTGGAATCGCGCAGCCCCATGTTTTTCCAGTTCTTGCCACCGTCGGTTGATTTATAAACGCCGTCGCCCCAGGACGAACTCTGGCGATTGTTGTTCTCGCCCGTGCCGACCCAGACCAGATTCGGATCGTTCGGCGCAATGGCCACGTCGCCGATTGACGAGGTCGCCTCGTTGTCGAAGAGATATTCAAACGTGGTTCCGTGATTGACGGTCTTCAGCAGACCGCCGGTCGCGGTGGCCACGTAAAAGACCGCCGGATTGCTTTCGAGCACGGCGAAATCGTCAATGCGGCCTCCGGGCGAGGCCGGGCCGATTTCCCGAAAGCGCAATTTGTCGAAAGGTGAAGACGTGGATGAATTGCCGTTTTGCGTGTGACCTGCCGGATTCCAGACGAGGATCAACGCAACAAACGCTGACAGAATGAACGCGCGGGTGATGGTACGTGCGGATGCCATAAAGCCTTCCTCCTCGAAGGTGAAGAACGAGCCGGTTGTTGAACGAAATGCTTGATGGGTGAAATCGGAAAACTGCGAGCGAATTTTACCGGTGATGAGGATAGAAGGGAATAAGACAGGGCGCTGACGCGCAATGATTTTTCTGTCTCGCATTTTGCTTTTGGCCAGGCCTACCTGAAGTCGGGACACATTTACCAGATCAATCATTTGCGGCAATGAGATCGGTCCGGCAAATAAAGTAAGAAGACCAGACAGAA